>Ga0190315_1000011_pt1 | contig 114332 bp, 76 predicted proteins | sample 48701101_MG_FD_161673 | JGI IMG/M metagenome (GOLD analysis project Ga0190315, IMG submission 161673) | Hydrothermal vent sediment bacterial communities from Southern Trench, Guaymas Basin, Mexico - 4870-11-0-1_MG | ecosystem: Environmental > Aquatic > Marine > Hydrothermal vents > Sediment ...
AGTTGAAATTGAAAACACAGTTTTTCATTCCTGTCGAATTCTATCAACTCGTGCTATTAGTTTATGCAATTAACATGCCAAATATTGTCGCCTCGTATTCAAAGGCTAAAGCTCCTTGGTTTTACGGTAGTTTTTGATAAAATTTATATCTAAGAATTATTTCTTGAAACAAAACTTTATACAACTCATAAATTACACCAGTACCGCCATTAGCTGATAAAACCGTTGCAATCTCTTTAACCTCGTAGAAAGCATCTTTTGGGCAAAATGAATTAGGAATTAACCTAACACATGGCAAATCTAACAAGTCATCCCCAACGTAAATACATTCATCAGGCATTGTACTTCTTTCTCTTAATATTTGTTTTAACATTTTCTTTTTATTTTTTGAACAATAAAATTTAAATCCTTTTTTCTTAAACACGCCTCTATTTATATGTTCTTCGCTAGACAAAATAATGATATTAAAAAATTCACGAAGCTTAGATAAAGATTTAAAATCTTTATCTAAAAAATTTTTCGATATAATACTTCCATCGCATTTATAAGCACCTTTACCGTCGGTAAACACGCCATCAACACTTAAAACTATTAATTTTATATTTGAATATTTTGTTTTATCCATTTACAAATTTAAACCTTCTAAAATCGAATAATTAACTAAAGAACAGGTTTTAAGATTTGTCAAAGTATCTGCATCATCTATGCCACAATACTGTGCCCACCCACAAGTTATAGAATCTATTATCTCGTATTTTTTTATCTTTTTATTTTTCAACCACATATAGCATAAAAATTTACCATCTTCAGCATCAAAAAATATTGTTATTACTTTTAATTGTTTAAATTCTTTTAAAAGTTTTTCAACATTTTTATTTTCTATTACTAAAAATTTAACTATGTCTTTGATAAATTCTTCTAAATCATCATACAATACTAGTTCCATAATTTGCTCCAACCAACAACTAAACGGTTCTTTTTCTTTTAGATGTTATTTTTTTACTAGTATTATATCTACCAGGAACAAGTTTATTCAAGCTATTAACCAATAACGTATAAACCCTATCATCTTTAGTGCTTTTTGTAACTTTTGCAATAGCCTTTAATACTGCTAAAACAGCACCAATAGTTATTGGATTGCTAGTTACGAATACACTGACATACGTAATAGCGTCTATTAAATACTGATCAACGTTTGGAATCATTTCTGGTGTAACCATTTTTTTTATCTCCTATTTCCTTTCATTTTTCTTGATAATTTTCGTGCTCTTGATTTGTAGCATCTTGCCCATTGACTATCAAGCATTTCTTCTGCAGCCGCCTCAAAATTTTTAGCACGTATATATCTTATAGTTTTTTTAAACTTAAACAACCCAGCAACCCCCATTTGATATGCCATTTCTATTAATACTTCTTTGACATTTTCTGGTAAATCAGCCCAGACATTGGAAAGCCTTCTTTGTAATCTTTTTTTAATTATAGAAACTCTATTTTCAAGAATTAACTCCGCCTCTTTTCTACTAATAGGAAGCCTACAGCCGTATCCTATAGTAAGTTTCCCTCTCACACATTTATAAGGCATTCCTCTAAAACCTTCATTTCTTTTTAAAGACTTTATTAATTCCATGCAAATCTCTAACTATAATTAACTATTTTCCATATTTAAAAAACACATCGGGGTGTTTAATTAAAAGAAAATTGTTTAAATTTGTCCATTTTCCGTCTATAACAATAAAAATATCTGCCAACATTCTACCATAGCGTCCGTATTTATGTTCTCTAAAAAAAAGTACAACGTGTTTATTTAAAACCAAAGTACTTGTTATTTTCTTTGCTTTTTTTCCTCTATTTATTACTTCATCTATTGTTATATTGTAAGTTTTTGCCTGTTTGTACGCCCTAGGAAACCTACGAGATTCAAAAGAATCTATAGTATTTAATCTAATTGTAGATCTGCCTCTAAATACACATTCAGCTTTAATAGTATCCCCATCTATTACTTTTGTTACCGTACAAATATCTGCACAATCAGTACAAAGTTCTGATGAATTAGCAGGAACAACAAATAAAAACAAAACAAAAACTAATAAAATAAATATTTTTTTCATGACTATTTTCTCTTACTAATTAGGTTGTGTCTCAGCAAAATACGTCCCACAAATAGGGCACTCATACCATAAAACATCTACATCATCATATTTTAACACCGCATCCGGATGTGCCCAACGGCCTTTACCATCACAAGGTGTTTCTTTGGTACATATTTTTCGTTTATTTTGTTTTATTTTTTTTTTTTCATACAAATATTTTATGCAATAATTATGCCACATTCTTTTTTAAAAAATCAAGAATACCGGCAACTCTAAAAGATACATCATGCTCTTTTTTACACCTGTTAGCTGCATTTACTCCTATTTCTGTTAACAGGTCTGCATTTTTTAAATAATAATTTAATTTTTCTTTTAAATCTTTTTTGTTTTTATATGTTAAAATTTCTTTATCTTTTTCAAATACTTTAAAAACCTCATCTCTTTCTCTTGTTATAACCGGAGTAGCACAGGCTGAATACTCAAACATTCTATGTGCTAAAGGTGAAAAAAAATCCTGTATATCTAAACCTATTTTACTTCTGTTAATTACATTAAGAAATTCACTACCTGTTATTGCTTTATGTGTATAACTTGCACTAAACCATCCCGAACCGTAAACCTGTAAATTACAACTTACAGTGTTATTTATATCTTTAACTATTTCAAGGCGTTCCTTTTTATTCTTAAATCTTGGATGTAAACCACACCCAATTAAAGAAACATCTATATCTTTTTTTAAATATAAATTTTTGTGATACTTAAAATCACAAGCTGTTTGATTATAGTGTACTGGTATTACTGTTTTATACTTTTCAAAAGTCTCATAATGATTTGTTACATAAACGTCATAACTTTTAAATCTTTCCGAAGAAAAATAATAAGGATCACTAAAACCAAAACCAATAATTGGAATTTTAATTTGTTTTTTAATACCATAAGGAAGTACTAAACCAGAATGAGATAACCAAATTTGATCTGGGTTCAATCTATCAATTAAATTTAAAACACTTATAATTTTACTTTTATCTACCCAAATAATATCATATCCCTTATTTTTGACTTCTTCATATATAGATCTCTTTGTACCATAAGTATTAAAGGTATATTTATCAGTAAAATATAATATTTTCATACACGTTCTCCTATTTTCCTTACTGGATTCCCTGCCCAAATTCCATAATCAGGAATATTTTTTGTAACAACACTTCCGGCCCCTATAACACACCCATTTCCTATTTTAACACCACCACACACAACAGTATTTGCACCGATCCACACGTCACTACCTATTATAACATGTTTTGGTATATTTTTTTGTTTCATTATAAGTTGATTAATTGCTACTCCATGATCTTGTGCATATATATGAACATTTGGACTAAATAAAACATTGTCTCCTATTTCTATTCCTCCCATACCGTGCATAACACAATAATAACCTATACTTACGTTATTACCTATGTTTATTATTCCTGTACAGGTTCTTATAACACAATTATGCATTATTCTTACATTGTTACCAAGTATTATTTTCCCACCGTGTTCTTTAAAACCAACATAAGCATCAGGTGATATATTACAGTTATTGCCTTGAATTAAATTTGCCGTAATCATTTTTTTATGTATAAATTCTCATCTATTTTTTTAAATAATTTGTTTAAAATAGTAACGCCTTCTTTTTTCCATAAACTTATCGAATGTGCAAAATGTCCAGATGATGGTTTAATTTTTCTACTCACCTCTAAAAATAATTTACCATTTTGTTTAATAGATAAGCATATCCTTTCAAATTCCTTTAAGGGGTTATAAACATGTTCTAATACATCTGAACAAATAATTACATCATATTTGTTTTTTGGTAATACAGAATCATGATAAAACACATTGACTTTAAATCCACGTTTTTTAATTCTTGCTCTAGCAAATTTTAATAGCGGACCTTTCACATCAAGAATATCTACATCATTTCCATTTTCCAACAAAGCAATAGCGTGTGTACCAACGCCGCTTCCAAAATCCAAACACTCTTTGTTTGACGTATCATTTATTAGTTTTTTAAGCGTCGCTCCTCTACGCATCACACTTGTAAACATCATAGTTTTTAAATATGCATCCAAATCTAAATAATTATATTCTTGATACAAAGATAAGAAATCTTTCTCTGTCTCAATAACCCCTTTTTCATTAAATATTCTAATAGAATCTGGTGTACAAATACTAAGTTGTTGTATATAATTCAAGGGTTTATTTAATATTTCCGCCAATTCTAAATCCCTCTCTTTTTGTGTTTCTTTTAATATGGCCATTATTTATCCTTTATTAACTTTACCTGTAGCTTGTATCCACTTTCTAAAATATTCAGATTCTTCTTGAAATTCTTCAAGACTTCTATCTCTAATTTTAATGAGGGGTTTTAATTTATTAACACCATCTGGACCAAAAAAATAAAAATTATAATCATTAAGATCTCTACTAAGAATTTCTATATTATACTTCAATGGGTTATACCATACATCACATCCTGGAATTGGAACAAAAGAAGTACATGCAATAATATCATAAGGCACTTCCTGTAAATATTTAATATTAATAGGTACGGTGTGTTTTGTTTGACCGGGCGTTCTTATCATAAATAATATTCTTGTTTTTAAACCAACCTTAGCACATATTTCTAACGCCCTGACATTATCTTTTGCGGTAGTTTTCTTGTTTAATATTTTTAAAACATTATCATCAAAACTTTCAACACCAAAAGAAGCCTCAACACATCCAGCATCATACATAATTTTAGCCATATCTTCATCAAATGGGTTTACTCTACAAGATATTCGCCATACAACATCAAGACTTTTAATTTTTTTACACACACTTTCAACATGTTGGCGACTCGCCGTAAACATGTCGTCTGAAAACCTAAATTGTGTTATTCCAAAATTATCTATCACTTCACGCATTTCATCATATATTGATTGGGCAGTTCTATATCTTACTTTTCTATATGTGAATTTAGAAGCACAACAAAAAGCACAAGAAAAAGGACAGCCCCTTGAAGTCAAAATTATTGTACTACCACCCTCACGATAGTTTTTATTAAAGATAAAAATATTTCCGCCTTGAAAATCTAATAAATGTCTTGCTGGTAAAGGAATAGTATTAAGATCTTTTACAGGTTCCCCCTGATAAACTTGTTGTAATTTGTTTTTCTTTATATCCTTAATAATATTTAAAATAGTTATTTCTCCCTCACCCACACAAATAGAATCTACTACTTTAAAATCTACAAACTCTTTCGATATAGTACCTGGACCACCAAGAACTACTTTGGCATTGGGATATTTAATTTTTATCAATTTTGAAAACTCATTAGCAACAGGTAACTCAAGACAGGTAGTTGTTATTCCATACATATCTGCTTCAGAAAGATCTTCTATGGCTGTTTTCTTAGAATAAGAAGAATAATTTTTTATCTCTACGTCTATATCGTTTTGTTCTAATACTGCAGCCAAATACATTAACCCTAAAGGCGCTTGCGCATCGGGTTGGTTTAAAAAATCATGTGGTAAATAAATAAAAACTACTTTCATGTTTTACCTCGCTACTTTTTTAAAAGGACAAACATTATACAATCTATCTATATCTATATCAAGAACATAATCTTTAAATTTATCATAAACCTGTTGTAATGTAGTATTTTCATTAATCACTAGTGGTAACTTTTCTTCTCTGTGTACAGACTCAAAGTAATCTCTAAATTTAAAACCATTACCCTTTACCTTAGAAGACAATTCAATCCATATTGAGGGTATATTATAAGCATCAGAGACTATGATACCGTGTAAAGAACTCGACGCTATTAACTCACAACTACAAACTTTATCAACAAAAACATTAATATCTTCCTGAATATCTATAATTAAAATATCAGAAATTCCTCTAAATTTATTTAAAAATTCAGAATTTTTATCTATAAAATGAGGAATAACCCCCAATTTATATTTTTTCTTAACACTAACAGGTGTATAAAATCTCGGATAAAGTAAAACTGGATCACCATAAACGTTACAAGTATACCCCTGCTCTTTTAATTTTTTAATAGTAAGTGGCCCCCTTACTGCGTAAATTTCCTTTGGTTTATATATAATTTTACTCGATTCTGTAATAAAACCAGGCCCCCATATAATAGAATAAGGATCTGCTCTTTGAAGAATACTGCCAACTATTAAATAAACATCTTTTTTTTCAATGTTTTCAAAAGACATACCTACAGCTTTAGGTTTAATTCCTGATATGCATTCAAATAAAATAGGACCTATTTTGTCCCCCCAATTATTTAATTTACTATGATGTTTAACAAACATTTCTATGTGTTATATCTTTATTTTATTTTTTTTTCTAATACTGTATAAAATTAAATTTTATTGGCTTTTTTAACCCTTTAAGCTCTAACCATTTTCTACCAATATCTTTAACAATAATATTCTTACCAACTGTTATAATATTTTTCTTAGTAAATTTTTCTGCAAACCTACTACTCCTCAACTGTACTTCAGGATTCTTACTAACATCTAATTTTCCAGCAAAAACTTTATATAAATCATATTTCCAAACACTCGGGCTAAGGGCAAGTTTAGTATACCTAGTAGTATAGGCTCTTAAAATTACCTCCAATGCCCCCGTCTTATCAAACAAATTAAATATGTTATTAATATTTATTTTTTCAAGTAATACCCAATCATCTTCAAGCTGAAAAATATAAGGTGTTTCTGCGCTAGACCAACACCAATTAACTGCATCTGTAAAATTTGGTTGTTTAGGCAATCTATAAATTACATTATTAAAATATTTTTTTGCTACTGCTAAAGTATTTTGTTGTAATTTACTATTAGGTACAGGATCTATATTAATATATAAAATACATTTAGATATATTTATACCTTCTATATTAGTAAAAAAAGATTTATACGTCTGCTCTAATATTTCTGGTCTAGATAACGCTGTTGTCGTAAATGCCATTTTGTTACACATTACATCTGCTCAATACATTTAATAAATTTTTGCATATTTGTCTTTCTATTTCCTATTTTATTAACAATAAGTTTTTGCATATTATTAATTAACGACCAATCAGGATTTTCTATCAATTTTACTGCATTATCTAAATTACCAAATTTATATATCATAGCTGTATCACCAAAGGCATAATCTAATACCATACCATTTGTCTTTATGTTATTACAAACAATTAAACAACCACATAATGCAGCCTCCATTGCTACATTAAAAAGACCTTCAAGTTCAGTAGGGGCAAACCATATGTGACATGAACTGTACAAATCAACTAGTTGTTCGTGTGTAGGAGAACAAACAAAATAATCAAGAAAAGAATCTTTACGCATCTCTGTACCAAACCCTACATATTCATAATTTTTAGACCCTAACGCTTCGGCCAATTTAATAAAATCTACCCATCTTTTTGTGGGTTTTTTTTGATACAAACACCCAATTCTTATTTTGTTTTTTGGTCTAAAATTTCTATCTTCCCACTGTTCGATATCTACTCCTTGGTGGATAACTACAGATTCGACACCAAGTTTTTTTAATTTTCTTTGTAATCCATATGAATTTGTTATATTAAACAGCCCAGAATTATAACCTGCAATTAATTCTTGTTCTTTCATTACCCAAGTCTCAAAACCTCTAATATAATAGGCTTTTTTTGGTACATTGGCTTGTAATGTGCTTTGCACTGTCGTACACGCTGTTGCTACTATGACATCCAAATTTTCTGGTATATAATTAATAACAGACTTATGCTCAAACCACGTAAAATTGTCTACAGTTGCTACTATATCACATTTGTGGCCTAAATCTTCTAAAACTTTAGCACACATAATAGTTGTTTTCGAGCCGCCGCTATTTCCAAGTCCGCTATTTAAACAATTAAACGCCAAGTACATTTATTTTTTCCCTTAAAAATTTAGCAGCTATTTCCAAAGAAAGATTTTCTTTATAATACTCTCTTGGATTATATTTATTTAAATTATCAAGAACATATTGTACCGCTGTCCAAAAATTATCTTTAGTAACCAACTCGCCTGTAGCCCACCGACTTCTCGGATTAACTAGAGAGTTTATATATTTATCCCTCCAAAATCTTACTGTATCCAATACTACTATTGGTAACCCACAGGCCAACATTTCAGCAATAACGCGTGGACAACTGTCTATTTCAGAATCAACAGCAATAATACCCATTTTACATTTAGCTATGTGTTTTGGCATTTCTGATTTTAATACTCTATAAGATGTTACGTTATTCGGGTATTTAAAATTACGTGGGTTATTTCCAAGATTAAGTAATGTAAACCGCGGTGGTAAGGTATTATATACAAAAGCATGTCCTTTAAAGTTTTGACTCCCGTTAGCTGGAAAACAAATATCATATTCTTTTTTTATTTCAGGATATGGATAAAATAAATTATCTGGGGCCGGTTTTATAAATAGACTGCTGGGTATTCGTGGAAATCTTTGTTTACATATTTTTAATTGTTCAATAGAATCTTGTAAAATTAAATCATAATCATAAAATCCTTGACATGGCAAATATCTTCTTCCAGCGCCATAGCGTATTTTAAAAGAAGTGGGGAATTGTTTCAATATGCTATGATATTCTTTGAAACCGCCACGACAAAAAATAACATCAGGAATAAAAACACTTTTATAGGTTTGAAAATTAGGAATCCACCTCTCCGTGAAATTAAAGGTAAATTTTTTTTCACGATTCCCGCCCCAATACCAAAGTTCTGCCTTATCTCCTTTTTTTAATATAGAAAAAATCAATTGTGTCCAAACATCATCACAGTCTTCAATTTTATCAAATACGATTTCTTGCGGATCTCTATCTTGAGGAACCTGGCCTCTTAGCATAAGAAAATTCATTTATATTTCTTCCAATCTACTAAAAAATTTTCTAACTTGCGTTTTTATATAATCTAACATGACAAATTCTCATACTAAATTATTTCTTTAACAACATTAACTATTGTTTGTGGATCTATTTCTCTACATTTCCAAATTTTACAATTTTTCCAACCACGATTACCCTGACACGGTTGGCATTTCAAATCATTTCTTTTAATAACGGTTGAATATTTGTGAAACCTCAAATCAAAATTTTTCTTTATACTAGTTGCTGTAAAAATTACTATATTAGGTATCTCTAAAGCATTAGCACAGTGATACATGCCACTATCATTTGAAATTAGTAACTTACTATTCTTTATTACTCCCAAAGAATCTAACAAAGATAATCCAGTCTCATCGTATGTTCCTTTAACATACTCTTGTTTAGAACCAATAGAACATATTTTATATTTTTTATTTAATAGCTTTACTACTTTTTCATAATAAGGGTAACTTTTTATACTCCAATCAGCGCTACCGTGCGGATTGTAACCATTTGCTATTACTATGTCGTACTGTCTGTCTACTTTGTTATATAAACAATTACCGTGCCAAATTAAATCTCTTTCTTTGACTCCCAAATCTCTCGCAATTTGCATATATGTATCTACTTCAGAGATATCCATACTTAAAGGATAAATACCTGCTAATAATTTCATTCCAATATTTAAAAAAAGTTTAACATGTCTTTGAGTCCAATATGTAGACACCATTCCTATATAATTATTAGGATTAATGTGATTAGCTTGATTACCAACATACCACTCATTAACATAAGGAATCACTTTAGGAATGAAAAAATTACCAAATACGTGATAATAATCAATATTATACCCTAAAACTTCTTTTATAGTACGAAGACATGGAATAAGTTGACAACAATTTCCTATTCCTTCGGCTGATAAAAATAATAATTTTTTATTCATATTTTATTTTATAATATCATTTATTTCATTAGTTATTTTTTCTAAATCTTTATCAAACAGTTTATTAAATATTTTCTTTGACATATTTTTTTTCTTGATATAATCAAGAGCTATAGATGAAGATTTAATTTTAAGTATTGTCTTTATTTTTTTTTCTATCATCTGTAAAATCCGACCAACACACACCAGTTATCAACCCATCGTCTTCAATTATAAAACCCAGCCTCTCATCACATAAACAATCAGTTATAGTAGCAATTATAGACAGAGTACTAATGCCTACGTCATCATAATTAAAAACAAGATCCCCATCATTATCACGTATAAAATAATAGGCTATACCCAATTTTTGCATATCTTTTTCTGCACTTAATAGTTTATTTTTATCCAATGCAGCATAGAATTTGTTAATGTCTTCATAATAAATTGGTTCTGATAATTTAATCATTTTATTAATTATATTCAACACTTCTTGTTTTCTTTTTTCAATTCTATACCCCTTTAATGGTAGTTTTTAATTATTAAATGTTGATTTCCGCTATCTCCACTTATCCTACCAGAATGAATTTTAAACATATATTTCTTAAAATAAGAATCTACAATGTACCCACTATAAAGTCTTCTTATTAGTTCGCTATCGCCTATAATCATTAGACATTTGTTTTTAGTAGATTTAAATAAATCAGCTAACCTTTCTTGGTGTTCTTTACCAAACTGGCAATAACCATAATTTTTAAATACAGAATCATATGGTGGATCTAAAAAAACAAAATTGTTTTCATCATTATATTCATTAAAAATTTTTTCAAAAGAAGCTAGTTTTACATCGGTTCGTTTTAATAATTCAGTGTATCTTGAGTCTTTTATTAATTCGTAATTTACTGTTTTATAACGCCCCCACGGTATATTAAATTTACCACTTTTATTATACCTTAGCATGCCTCTAAAAGCTGTTTTACGTAAATAAAAAAATCTACTTGCTTCTTCAATTTTAGTTTTAACATCCATTTCGTCTCTTACAAAATAATAAAAAGCCTCATCTATATCCCATTTACAAACCGTTCTATATATTTCAAGAGCGTTTCCTTCCTTAATTTGTTGATAAAAATTTATTAATTCCTCGTGCACATCAGCAATGACATTTTTTTCAAAATTTAAATCAAAAAAGACAGAACCGCCCCCAACAAAAGGTTCTATATACCTATCAAAAGTTTTTGGGTAATGGCGACAAAAGCGAGCTATTTCTCTACTTTTGCCACCACTCCACTTAATTATCGGGTTCAAATTAACAATCCTAAATGCTAAATAGCATATTTAATTTTTTGTTCTGATTTATCTTTGTTAAGTATACTAAAATATGTTTGTAGTAACTCATCACCCAAAGTAGCATGAAAAGCTTCCCACTCTTCTTTAGTTACATTTATATTAAAAAACTTAAAGAAATCAACATATCCAACAATATACTGCTTTTTAATAGCTTTAAAATCAGAATTTAATTTTACTATATCATCAACATGTGGATATCTTAAAGATACAAAACTAACCTTTGTATTAATATTATTTTTATTATAAAACTTTTTTAAAGCAATACTTAAAAGATCTAATTTTTCTATTACTTTAGCTGTCTTTTCTGTATCTAAATTAAAATTATATTTAAGTTCACTAATAAAATAAGTATTATCTTTGCGTATTGCAACATCTAATTGAACAGTTCTATCTAAAAAACCTTTTATTAACGGACTAATTTCACTAGAAACATCTTCGTATTTAGACGTAAGATATTTTCTAATAGCAGATTCTACAGCATTACCAACTCTGATAAGCAATGTTTGTTTTGGAAAAAACGGAAGAGATGAAAACAAAATTTCATTTAGAGAACCTTGTTCTTTATTTGCATTTTTAATAATATTTTCTATTATTTTTTCAGATTTTACTTTATTTCTTACTTCGCTAATAATACAATTTTTAAGCTCATCGAATGATTCTTTTGGATCTTCAATATATATATCACCTATTGAACTTTCAGATTGTTGTTCTACTACCAACCTATATAATCCAACCATTCTAGAACTTAAACCCTTTAACCTTGTAAATTCATTCATAAAATCACGACCTTCAGTTTTCATAATAAAACTCCTTTTAGAAATAGTATTTAAAACATACCCAAAGGGGTAAAACGCCAATTTAACAATTATTTTTTAGCAAATCTTAAACTTCCTGTCCAATTCTCTAATTTTGGGCTAAAAACTTTGTAATCGTTATATTGCGGAGTAGCAGAAGCCTTATAAAGTTTATTGGCATCTAAAATAATTTCACGTAAATTCTCTAAACGACTATAAAAAGATTTGCCTGGAATAACACCACCCGGCCTATTTTTTCCAGTAAACCCTATGTGCTGAGAGCGGTTAACTTCCGGCATAATAACATAACCATCCTCTTGTATATGATTTATATCAACACATCTATTTATCAATCCGGCTTGCTCTACATGAGCAAGTTTCTGATATTTATATAATTTATTGCCTTTATACTGCTTATCGAGATGTGCTATATATCCATATGTATCATTATAATATCTTGGTAAAGAATTAGGATAAACATAATCCAAATAAAACTTTTTAAATATTGTCGTACAAATGGCTGCATAATGATACCCTTTATAAAGTACATGGACATCTCCATTATCATCTTTATTAAACGAAGATATTATACTTGCTTTTTCTATTTCAGGCATATTTAATATTATATCTAAATATTTAAAAAAAGTTTTATGAGGCAACACGTCATCTTCTATGTATAAAACATAATCACTTGTCAAATTAAAAGCGTCTTTAAATCCCTCTAATATATTAGTAGTTAGTCCTAATTTTGTTTGTCTAAAAATACAATAACTTTTTGCTGGGTACTGTTTTATAATATCTATACATATTGGGTCTGCGCCATGTTCTATAATAAACAAAGTAAGTAAGCTGTCTGAAAACTTATAATAATTTCTTGCTTCAATTTCTGCTTCTATGCTAAGATAAAGCATTTCTGGCCGATTATATACTGGTCGCATAAGTATTTGTGTAGCCACTTTAACTACTCCTAAAAACTGTATATTTTTATAAAACTCTATATTTTATCTAGTTTACGTTTCCAATTATACATAGAGGCTTTGGGTTTAAACTCAAAAACTGTTTTACAATGTACACACATTATTGAAAAATTATCACAAACTTTCCAAACATCTCCTTTACAGTTTGGACAAACTAAAAAAGTTGCAACAACTTCCGGATGTCTCCTTATTATACTCATTGTATCAATCTCCGGTTGTTTTAAAAAAAGCCTTAGCAAACCTACGAATTACTTCTAACTCATATTGACTCAAAACATTACCAATACCTTCAATCCAATCTCCTATTTCTATATTATCAAAATCTTCAATAGTTGCCTTATTCATATAAATTTTTTTCATAACTATTTTTTAGCTCCTACAACTTTTTTTAAAGTTTCAATATATAACTGGCCTATAATCTGATAATTAAAATATTTAATTACATGTTCTTTAGCAGATAAACCCGTTTTTTTAGCCTCGTTTTTATGTTCATATATATACTTCATTATATCAGAAGCTTGTTTAACATCAGCTTGTGCCCAACACTGATCTGAAACATACCAAGGAGTATTAATCATTCCAAACACAGGAGTTAAAACATAATCAATTAAATAACTATTATTTTTATTTAAAAATTGATTTACTCCGCCATATCCAGTTACTATAGAAGGATTCCCAACCGCAGATGCTTCAGCAATAGGTAATCCAAAACCTTCTCCTCTGTTCAAACTAACAAAACAATCACCAAACTTATGTAATTCTAATATTTCTCTATTAGATAATATATCTAATATTAAATACACTCTAGCATAATTTTTTCCTTTTGGAAGTATTATACTTTCCTTTATTTTTTTAATTGTTTGTATAACAATATTTTGTTCCTGTTCTGAATAACCATACCTATAAACCTTAAGAACCAACGCTACGTTGTCTTCACCACTAAAAGCATGCCAATATGCTCTAAGAAGAGAAACTGGGTCTTTCTTTTCAACCATCTGAAACACAGAATAAAAAATATAATCATCTTTTTGTGGGCCATTCATAATAAATTTACCAATGCCATTAAACTGCGTGGTATCTATAATGTGAGGAACACAATATATAGGAACAGTCACCCCACTATTACTAAATACTTCAACATTCCACTTACACGGAACAAGTATAGCATCCATGCTATTACAATAATTTATCCAATCATGTGGTATCTTATCAGTCTCCCATACAGTATATCCTATATTTATTTTTCCTTCTTCTCTATATAAAGGATAGTGTTCTGGAGTTAAATGTATTAAATTAACATCATAATCTATTCGCCTGTTTATATAACTTGATAAATAATCTCCAAGTTTTCCAAGATCTGGCCGTTGTTGTTCAAAACTAACAGGTGATAATGTAAGATCAACACCTTGTTCTATCAAAGCTTTTATATAATGTCTAGCACAAGAACCATAACCACTACCGTCTAGTATAGAACCCCAATATTTTATTTTTAACATAATTAAATCCGATGCTTTTTTGTTAACTTACGTTAACAAATGCACCACTCTCCTTTTTCAGAGTGATGGGGGCATCTCCCAAAACTCGCAATAAAATGTTGCGAGTGCCATTAATGTCTCTATCGATCTTGTTTTTTTTAAAATGTTAATGTATCAGCAACAGTTAATTAGCCTTTATAAATTTCTAATGATACACCCACGATCGAAGGCCGGGAATTACGTGACTAAATTTGTTCATCATCAAGTTCGTTTATTCCACATATTTTGACCATATCCCATAACAAAACATAATCCTTTTTTTCTAAATAATGACAATAACCATAAGAACAACCATCGTCATCTTCACCATACTCCCAATATGGACACGGTTTTATTTTGTATTTACCGTCTTTAAATCCAAGAGATGTATAACAATAATCACCATAAGGTATTTCTGCAATTTTTTTACTCATATAAAAATCCTTTTAATATAACTTTATTTTATTGTACGCAATTTCTATGCCAAATCTTGAAAACTTGTATCCCCAAAATATTAAATACTCACAGATTTAAACGGTTTAATTACTTCAGTATTTGTTACTGTAAACTGTGATTTAAATATATTAGATGCTTCATTAAATAAATTAATCCATTTAGGTACAATACTACGTTCCCAGGTTAAATTATTTATAACATACTTATAAGCCGCCTCTGCTTTTTCTTTAGCCTCTTCTGGATTATTTATAACATGATTCATAACTTTAACAAGATGATCTATATCAACTAAAGGTCTTAAAACCTCATTATCGTTTGGTAAAATAGTATATAAATTTTCATTTGTTCCTGAATCTACCAAATAAGCTATATCATCATTTATTAATTCAGGAATCATTGTATTATTTGGCATAATAACGGGTTTTTTTGTTGCCATACCTTCAATCCAAGAGTTATGAACTATCATATTTTCTGCTACAAAATTATTAGTATTTTCGACTTGAATATCTACAAGAGTTCCCCTATACGGAACTTTATTAATTGTTTTGATAGGCAAAAGTAAATATTTTTTATTTTGACTACATTTTTCGCCATTATATACACGATCAGAAATAATGTTAGGTTCTATATTAAACATTTTTAATAATTTTCTTTTTGAAATACCAGAAACATTTACCTTATATTCAACCCTACTAGTTCTCACAGAACTTAGTATTCCTAGCTTTGCTAAAATTAATCTAAGACCGTAAGCTACGTGTTTTGAAGTAGTCGAAAAAGTCATCTCATAATCTGTTTTACAATAACAACCATCACCAATAAACTCACCATTAACAAATTCGATTAAATACTCTAACGGTTGATTCAATAAAATAGATGGTATTTTTTTATTTCTAGCCCCATGATCAAACAAATTATAAAATAAATTTGCAACAACAGACGAATAAAATCTAATAGTTTGACAACCATATTTATTGCCACGACTTTTGTTATCTGTATAATAAACATTTAACCCAAAAACCTTTTTCATTTCATTCGCTACAAATTCAATTATATTTGTTTCTTTTTTATTAAAACTAAATAAAATACTATCTTTTTTAGAAGCACTAACGCACCCTTCAGCCAAATATAAACCAAATAAACGCATAAGTGTTTTTGTTATTTTTATTTTTTTAGGTATAAAAATACCAGCATTTTCAATAAAATTAGAAGTTAGCCTAAACATGTCCCCTGTTTCTTCTAAATTTAATATTTGTCTTGCGTTTAAAGTTTGTGTAACTATATCATATATATCTAATTCGCTTTTTGTTTCAAAATGTTTCTTTGGAAATAATAAATTATCTCCTATTTTTAAATTCTCAGCTTTTTTCCATATATATTCTCCATTTTCAAAAACTTTAAAACCATGCTCTGGAGAAGTTTTTAATGGTATATTAGATAACCACGTAGTTATTTCATAAAGATCACCATCAAAATCTCTCGACATTATTGCTCGAACTTTATTATAAGTTCCGTCATCAGACAAAACTTTATCTTGTATTGTAATATCTCCAATCTCTTTAAGCCCTTCTTCCGTATATATTGTTGAATGATTACAAATACATAAACCAAAACCTTCTCCTAACGCAGTACTAACAACACAATCACAAGAATTATACAAAATATTAACAACTGGAACAGGATATCCCTGATTTGGGCCAAAATTTTGTGGAAATACTACATCTGTTTTAGTACTTAAACCTAAAACTTCACAGACTTTATCTAATCGCCACCCCTGATCTCTTACTGCCATGTGACAATAAGCTAAAACATTCGAATTAGTTTCTTTTACTTGTTTATATGCTCTTATAAATCTTGGAATATCTTTTCTTTGTTGATTTCTATTTAAATTACAAAAAATAAACTTATCTGCTTGAGGACCAAAGTATCTTTTCCTAAAATCTACTGCTTCTTGATCCTGTCTTGGGTAAAAATCTTTATCATTAACCCCGTGATAAATAACTCTAATATTTTTTTTAGTCGCAGTATCACCAAGAGCCAATAATGTAGCATCTTTAGCAAACTGAGTATAAGCTACAGGAATATCAACCGAAGTTACTGCCTCTGCCCAAGACTTTTTAATAATAGAGTCACATGGATAATAACACAAACTAACAAATTTCTTTCCTTGCGCTTTTAATTGCGGAATATATTCTGTAAGAAACTGCAAAATAAAAGAATCTTGCAAAAAAAACAAGATATCAAACTCCATATGTTTAGCCATTTCCATAAACTTTTTTCTTCCATAAGGATCATGCTCTGAATTTAAACCGGCAGGCCAAATATTAAACACCTGTGTTAATGGTGGAGCAGGTGATCCCCAGTAGTTAATTGCAAAAATATCAATATCATATTTACCTGTTTCATATAGCCCTGTAAAAATATTCTTAGCCACTGTTCCAAAACCAGTCGCCACAGTAGGGCTATCGCAATAAGCCAAAATTTTTAATTTCTTTTGTTGTCTTGGTTGATTAAACATAAAACTTTCTCCTTAACAATAATCATTTATAATATTTATTTTTTCTTCCTACGAATATCTAAAATAGAAGTAGTATAACTAACATTTGAAATAGCATCTGCCTCTTCTTTAGTAATTATCTTCTTTTTAATAAGATCATTTAATTTCTTATTTACAACACTAACACATTTAACTAAATCATCAGCACCTACAATACTATATAAAGCATAAGGATCATAACTAATCCTGGGTATTTGTCTTGTAAAAATATTGAATTCGTCTGTAACTATTTTATTATTATTCGAAGCATTAATTTTTTTAACTAAAATACTTTTAATTTCTTTCATTTTTAACTCTAAACTTTTAACCAAAATACGCATCTTATCATATGCATCTGCCAAAGCATTTTCATCATCAAAAATATGATGATCTGGTATATTATCCTTTATTTCTTTTATAGCAGGGCACACATTTATATACTCACACCAAGGACAAAATTTATTAAGCTCTGGTTTTAAATCTTTCTTTTTTGCCTTTAAAATTAATTCATAATTAGTTTTTAATAATTGAATAAAAGAATACCTCTGTTCTTCTGTTCTTTCACTATATTTTGGAAAAAATCTTAAATAATCTAAACATACAATATATTTACTATAATCAGGAAAGAGTACTCTCGCCGCAGAATCATACAAAGAAAGCTGAATATCTACATTAATTTCATTATCAGTAAGAACACTATGCGATGTTTTGTAATCTATAACACACAAAGTACTATTGTTAAACTCAACTACTTTATCCATAGCCCCTATAACAGGAACACCGGCAACTTCAACTTTAAAATTTTTTTCTAATGTTATAATCTTTTGATTAAATTCAAATTTATCTAATTTCGATAAAAGCAAATTAAGACCATCAAAAATAACAGCTTCATCACCAATATTTAAACGAGAACACTCAGACATATAAACTCTAACTATTTTATCTATATCGTTCTCATCAAAACTTTTTAATGATTTAGTTTTAACTAAGCTTCCTGCGTATTCTAAAGCAGCATGATCAGCAAGACCCATAGTTAAATAATCCTCATTTTCTTTTACAGGTTTGGCCTGAAATTTATGATAAATACAACCATATTTATATTTACATTGTAGCCATGTTCTTAATCTTGATGCTGATAAAGCAGATATTTTCATAATATTTCTCCTAATTTAATAATTTTCGTAAAATTTCTTTATCCTCATCAGAAAAAGAAGAACTACTTGGAAATTTTATATCTATATTTACAACTAGAGAACCAAAATTACCAGAATTGTCTGGTACACCACCGCCGTTTACAATAATACTTTGGCCGGGTTTTATTCCTGGTTTTATACTCACTAGTGTTTCTTTTGTTTTAACTTCACCTTTACCGGTTCCATTACACAAAGTACATTTTTTTGTTGCTATCTTACCCGAACCCCCACAAGAACTGCAAGGCATTGTTATTATAGAATTCCGACCGTGTTGTATTCTTCTAACGCCAGAACCACCACAAGCTTCGCAAGTTCTATATTCTTCTACACCAGAACCACCACAATGTTTACATACAGTTCTATAATTAAATTTTACATTTTTTTCAACTCCAAAAATACTTTCATACAAAGTTATTTCAATACGTATATTTGTAGTTTTTGGTTGAGAAGAACGCTTACCGTGAAATATATTATTAAAATTCATATCAAAACTAGAAAATATATCTTCAAAAGGATTCCTTCCAAAACCAAAACCACCAAATGGGTTATCAAAACCAGAACTACCCTGTCTGTTAGGGTCTATACCCATATCATACATCTTTCTTTTTTCGGGATCACTTAGAACAGAGTAAGCCTCGTTAACTTTTTTAAACATCTCTTCTGCTTTTTTATCACCAGCATTCTTATCTGGATGATATTCCATAGCTTTTTTACGAAAAGCTTTCTTTATATCAGAATCAGATGCCGATCTTGAAACTTCTAATATTTTATAATAATCCATTATCGTTTTCCTATATATTATTCCATAATTTCTAACAAATCTCCGACTACAGATAGTACTTTATCTTTATTGTTTACTGTTATTGAAGCTATTGAAAAAATCTGATTTTCTTTTAACGCAGGATATTTCTCTGTTGCAAATAAAAGCTCAATAACTTTTACTGACATTATATAAGTATACAAATCATTTTGTATTACAACCTCAATATCATCATTAGTTTTATCTTTATTTGTCAACTCAAAGAAATCTGGATACAACTCTGAAAATTTACCATGCAAAGGTACATCAATAATGTAAGAACTAACTATTCGTTTAAAAGAATATGCCTTAAACGGTAAAATAACAAAGCCTGGCTGTCCTTTTATAATATTATTTTTTTCCATTTTATAATATAACAAGGTGTTTTTATTAACCTGTTACTAGTGCTTTTTTATTAACTTGTGTTAACAAATGCACCGTTCTCCTTTCTTAAAGTGATATGGTCATTTCAAAAAACAAACAACAAACAAATACTAATACATCAAATCTACTTTACTTATACTAAATCTACATCATTAACTACTATGTCTGTCCAATACTTTTTTATAACACTATTACAATCTGGACAATTACTGTCATAACTACTAATTCTTAAATCACCCTCCATTCTAACAAGAACATCTTCTGGAATTTCTGCTACTGTTTCTGCCAAATCTTCCCATACTATAAAATTATAAAATTTATGTTTCTTATCTCCATCTCTTGTCAAAAAAGGAATAGCAATTTTACCTTTAGTATAGGGGTTTCCTTTTTTAGTATAATTTAAATTTGATTCTACTATTTTCCCAACCATCGTTACAGTAAGGTATCCTTCTTGTTTTTCTTCGGACATAAATTTATTCCTCCATTTTTTTATTTCTATACTAAATTATATGCAACATCCATACCAACAAACAAATCATTTTATATTAAAATATTTTTATTATTTTTCATATACTGATATAATAAACTATCCGCCTCCTCTTTTGTCAAATCTGCAGGATCAACATTAAAACTAGAAATAACAGGAATTAATGGTAACAATAAACCATATTTATTATTTGTTATTATTGTTCCTTGTATTCCTGCTGAATCTGGATCAAAAAACAAAACCACTTTTTTTAACGTGCGTATAAGAAGTTTAACTTGATTTGGTGTTAATAAAGAACCCATACAACAAACAACATTATCATATTGATATTCGTATAGCCTCCAAACAGCTTTAAATCCTTCAACAACTATAATATAATCGGATAAACTGTTTTTTGCATTGTTTAAATTATATAATATATCACCAGAAGCTATATTCCCAATAAGTAAATATTTTCTTTTTTTAATACCCTTTCTTGTATCTCTTGCACTATAACCAGCTAAAACATTATCACTATCATATATAGGAATTAATGCCCTGGTTACACCAAATTTGTCAACATAACATTCTCCAGACACTCCAAAAAAATCTAAAGTATCTTTACTAAACGGTCCACCACCTATAGGTGGTGAATTTAAAAAATAACTACAGGGTTTAGTATCTAATTTTATATTTTTAATATTATAATCTTTTTTTGTTAATCCTTTTAAATAACTTAAAAACAAAGCATCTTTTTTACCATCATCACTAAGATTTCCGTCAAAAAAAACAGACTTATCAATTACAAATTCCGCACAAAACAAATTAACAGCTTCATTAAAAGAACATTTAAACACAGCTCCAACTAAATCAAAAAAAGACGACCCGTATATTTCATTACATTTGTTAGAAAAACATCTCCAAATAAGAGTATTTTTATATAAACAAAAAGAATCTTTTCTATCTCCACCATGAACTATACAAGGAGCACGAAGAGACGAAGAATCACTAGTTATATTAGAAAACCCTAACCAGCTTAAAACCCTATCATACCCAATACTGCTAACAACAGTAGATAAATTAATATAATTTACCATAAATCTGCGACCTCTGATATTTTACTTGTATCTTTTTTTGGTTTTACATTTTCAATAAGAACATCTTTATTTTCTTCCATTTCTTCATCAAGTACTTCGTAATCTTTATAATCTATTAACTGTGTATCAGATTCTTGAATATTTAAAATTGATTTTCTAAAATGAACTCCAATACCCTCTGCTGGTGTTTCACCACCGCGTCTAGAATATTTAATTACAAATTTGTGTAACCCACCACAAAAACCTAATTTTTCTATTTCTTCTTTAGTTTTTTCTTCCAATATTATAACAACATCTGCATATCTAGCTATCCTATCACTATCAGCAATATCCCCACTACGCCCGCGTTGAACAGCAGCAAGTATTGGTATATTTAACATCCCAGATAAATCTTTTAACGCTATTGTAGTATTACCTAACAACTGGTATTCTTTAATTGTTGAAAAATCTTCTTGAGCGCCTGATTTAATATAATCAAATATTACCAACCCTATATTATGTTTACTATGAAATTTTTTTATCAAAGAAGTAACAGCTTCCAAAGTAAATCCAGGCATATATTTATGAAAATATTTTCCTTTATTTTCTTTTTCTTTTAAAACTTTAGCTGCTAAAATAACCAAATCTTTTTCTGAATCATTAAATTGACCTCTTTTTATTTTCTTTTCTGGTATTTTTGTAAGTCTAGATAATATACGTGAACAATTTTGTTCTGTTGACATTTCTGTATCTATATACAAAATTGGAATATCTAGTTTAAAAGCTACATGTAAAGCTATATTCATACAACAACAAGACTTTCCACCTTTTTTATAAGCAGCTATAACATTAAGTGTTCCATTTACAAGCCCATCAATTCTGTCATCAAGTATTGGAAATCCTGTAGATATTCCAAGCATATCAACTGGGTTGATTAACACTTTTTCTACATAAGAACCCATATTAGAAAAAATATTTTTAGGATCATCATCGGTACTATTATGTTGCATTAAATCTAATATACCAAGCTCTACATCATTCACAAGATCGTCATAATTTACCCCGTGATTAGTCAAAACTTTTTTTACATTATCACTCTTATTATCTAAATAAAATAATAACTTATTTTTTTTGCTTGTATTTAAAAATCTTTTTATATATAAATCTATATTAAAAAAATCAAAAGAATTTAATATATCATACAAAGAATCAATTTGCAAATTAACATTTGCAGTATTTAATACACCAGAATCCTTACACTGTTGTACAATAAAATCATTTTTTTTAGAAATAACTACACTTAAAATTTCGTTTACTAATGTAAGTTTATCTATTGATTTAATCTCGTCCTTATAAATACTAAAACAAACTCTAAAAAGCAGCCTGTTAAATGGTATAAGAAAATCTTCATCAGAAGCAATAGAAAGTATATTCATAAAATTATCATATGAATAAATACAATAAGCCAATATTACACGTTCTACAGTTATATCAGTGCTCAATTTATTGAAATTCTCACAAGAATTATCTTGAGAATTTTGTTCTACAGTAAGGCACTTTGGGGCGAGCTCGTGTGAATTTTTTGATTGCTTGTTTAATTCACTCATCTTGCTTTAAAACCAAGTTCTCTTTCTCTTCTAGTCAATTCTTTCTTTAAAGCATTAACATAAAATTCAAGATATTTATCAATATTATCAAGTAGAGCAAGCTCCACTAAAATATGATTCAATTTTTCATCTTTATCTGCCAACTCACTAGAAGACCCAAGAGCTAACATTCTTTTTTCAGCTTTTGTTCCTTTTACTATATTATTTTTTGCTACAAAAGTTGCAATATCAACATCTATATCTCTTTCTAAAGCAGCCCTTTGTATTTTAAATTTGTTTATTTCTAAAGTTATATAAATTATATATTGCGACACCCCAACTATCATCTTTGTAATTTCTGTCTCTGGAACAGTATCGAGATCTCTAACGTTAAAAGAAAGAGCGTTATCTATAATTTCACTGCTCGGCTGAATTTTTCCTATTCCCGTTCTATTAAGAGAACCTTGTATTATCTTATTTATGTCCATAATCAGAATCTCCACTAACAAAACATTTAAAACGTGGAAACATTAAACTTCCATCTTTTTTTACATCCTCTGCTTCAACCACTATTTTTTTACCCAACAACTTTTCTCTATTTTTCCAAAACTCTTTTCTTTGATAATACTTCATCCCACTAACTTTTTCTATAAGACCATTAAAATTAACAGAAAAAGAACCAAGAACCCCTGATTTTCTTCCAACACCCTCATTACAAGAAACAATACTTAAATTAAAAACTTTTGTTGGTTTTTTTTCAAACCATGTATTTTCTTTATCATACAATGAATAAAACTTCTTTAATATAATACTCTCAAACCCTTCTTCTAAACAGTATTTATAAAAATCCAAAATATCCTTCTTATCTTCTAACAAAACATGATAAGCCATACTTATAAAATCAGAACGAATTAAAGATAAAACATCTAATAATCGGTTGTACCTTTTATATAGTGGTTCTTTTACAGCAATATCTGTAATTAACTCTTCAGAATAAATTGAATCAAATATATTATATTTTAAACTTTCTTGGTTATTTAAATCAACAGTTGTTATTTCCCCATCAAACACTAAGCCTGTATTTCCAAAATATTTATCAAGAACTTCTGTTATCCTTGGAAAAATTAACTTTTTACCTTCTTCAGAAAAAAGAAAATAGTTGCCTTCTTCTGGAATAGCAACACATCTAACACCACCAAGCCTTGGATAAACTAAAAATTTACCGCTAGGAATCTTTTTTATAAGAACGTAAGGTTTCACAACAAACCAATTATCTCCTATTTTAACAGTATTGTTTATAAACATATCTCAAACTATGCAAAAATTACACCACAAAATTATTTAGCTTTATCAAAATCTAAATTTTCATTTTTATCTTTTATTTTGTTTCCCGTACATAAAAAATCATAAACAACTTCTCCTTCTGGAGATATAAACTCAACATATTTTGATATCATTCCTGTTTGTTTACATTTAAAACTTAAATCACAATACCTTTCATCACCAAGTATTGTTCCGTCTTTTAATGGTACAAACGAAGGACAGTCTTTAATTAACAATAGCCCCATTTATTTTCTCCTTTACATATTCTGGTGATAGTTTTTTTAACTCGTTATAAAAAAATCTAACCAAAATATAATTATTATCAGTAGCATACACCTCTTTAATTTTATCTCTTATTTTTTGTCTATTAAACCCTACTATATCCCCATGATAGTGTTTAACAAACTTTACATGTTGTTCTCCATGGCACTCGACTAAAACATTTAATTCCTTAATAAAAAAATCATAAAAATATTTATTTTTATTAATATTTACATAAAATTGAGATTCAATTTTAAAATACGGAAAACATCTTTTTAAACATTTAAACATTTTATCTTCAAAATAACTCATAGACCAATCCAAATATCAAATGTTGAAAAATTAATCCGTTTTTTCAATATATGCAGGATTCAAATATTCATCTACAACTTTCTCATAATTATGATTTCTTATTCCAAACAAAAGAAGAACTTTATTCAATATATCATTAAGTAGTTTCCTATCTTCAACTAAAACATTACGAAGATTATCGAAACCTTGTGCTAATGATTTTCCATTATAAGAATACCAAGGGCCACCTACCTCTAGTACACCAATATCAACAGCTATAGTTATCAAATCTCTAATAATATCAAAGCCTTTACCAAAAATTAAATGTGTTTCAAAAGTAGTTCTTGGAGGAGCAAGTCTATTCTTTGTTATTGATATTTTTATCTTTTGCCCTATAATTCTACCGTCATTGTCTACTATATTATTACTCTTACTTTGTGTACTAAAAAGCTTTATTTTACATGATGGGAAAAATTCTACTGCAAAACCGCCCGTTGTTTTTATTACAGGACCTCCTGGAGAATGCTGGCTAGCTGTAATATCAACCCTTTGTTGATTTATTAAAATAAGAGTTGTGCTTGTATCTCGTAATAAAGCATTTATCTTTTGTAAAAACTTTCCAATTAAAACTGCCCTAGCTGCTATCTTAGAATTATCTGACAATGATTTAGATTCTTCAATTTCAGGAAGCAACGTAGCCAAACTATCTATAACTGCAACAGAAATCATATTAGATTTTATTAATGATTCACACCCTTCTAGCAAAACCTCTCCAATAGAATGTCTTTGATAAATTAATTTTTCTGGATTAATATGCATTCCTTTAAACAAAGATTCTTCTATTGCACACTCAGCATCACAAAACAAAGACAATTTGTCCTCTTTCTGCACATACCTAGAGGTACTCATAGCTAAAGTTGTTTTACCTGATGAATAATTACCCGATATTTCATACATTCTTCCTGTTGCAAGACCTCCTATACCTGTTGCTAAATCTACCGCTAAACTTCCAGTGTGTCTAACATTATAAGACAAATTAAAATCTTTAAGCCTACCAGCTACAGGTATTCCAATTTTTTTATTTAAAGCGCTTATTATTGCATCTACGTCTTGCACTTTATTAATAACTTTACTTTTAGCCACATTTTTCTCCTAACATATCTACCAATTCAGATTTTATTTTTTCTAAATTTGGTTTTTTATATACAGCTCTTTCATATTCTACATATAAAGCTTTCCAATCTTTTTCTGTATACCCTGTTCTTTTATTAATTTCATTTTCATCTAACGAAAGACATTTTTCTATTATCCAACTCCCTTTATTAGATGATAAAATTTTTAATGAATCAAACCTATAATAAACACTAAAAAAATCAAGATTATCAAAAACCATATCAATAATTGTTTTACATTTAAATAAAGCTAATTTATCAGAAGCACTGCCATCATGAGACATTTGTTTTACAAACGTGTTTGCATATCCTATCTCTGCTTTCCATAAAATAGAAGAATAATCTATACCATAAAAAACACGGACCTTACTAAAAAAATATTTTGTTAATTCTACACAATTTTTCGGTACATTTTCAATATTAAAAGGTTTATATATACAATACCCTCTTTTTTCTAAAAATTCAATACAAGTTTTTTCATCCAAAAACAACATTAGTACTTATACCACCAATTAATTTATTTAAGCAAAGCCATAAATGATAATTTAATTCCAGTATCATCACTAATTTTTATTATATTACCATCAAACTGTAAATTAATGTTTTCACCTTTAAACGATGAACACAGATTATATAAAAAAAGAGAATTTAAAAAAACATTAACGTTTATTGCATTCTTGTTTAATGCCGTATCCAATTCTAAAGTTGAATCAAATCCATCAGAATTTATCTTCATCCTATTATTATTAATAGTAAGATTTACTTTATTATCCTGCTTTCCTTTTGTATCAATATTTGCACCCCTAATAACATTTATAAAACTATTTCGATTAACATAAACACCAGAACCAACAAAATTTATTAAAGAATCTAACGAAGGAAAAGCCAAATTTATTTTTGGAGAATAAATAACAACAGCACCAAAATCACACACAAAATAAGTAGAAGAATAACAAATATTAGCATTTTTATCTAATAAAGAAGCGATATTAGAAATAGCTCTTGCAGTATTAGATGGAATTACAATAGAATGATCAGAAAACTGATCACTTTTTATAGTATATATACAACATCTTACACCATCTGTTCCAGCCAATCTAAACATTTTATTTTTACTTTCAATAAGAACTCCTACGGTTTGAGCTGAATATTTTTCAGAATTATCAGCACCTGTTGCGACAAAAGCCATCCCGTCTTTTGCAGTCGCTGGATCTATTGATGCTATTTTGTTAAAATTTTTAGCTCTTATTTTAGTTGTAGTCTTTTCAATATATTCCAAATAAAGATTATTTTTAATTTTATTTTTATTATTATTAACTATTTTAAAAACATTATCTTTTATTAACAAGGAACACGTGCCTTCTTTTCCAAAATTTTTAATATAACTTATATACTCTATAAATTTATTACAATCAATACAAATATCTATATTACTAGATGTATTTATAAGCGTATCTACAACCACTCTAACTTTTTTTCCAGAAGCCATTAAAACTCTTCCATCTTTTGTATAAATATTCAACCAGTTTATATCTTTAGAAATATCAGAAAAACTAAGACATTTAGACAATAATAACAAATTAGAAATAATGAAATCAAATTTAACCATAAAACATCCAGTGCTTTTTTGCTAACTTATGTTAACAAATACACCACTCTCCTTTTTTTTTAATCAATAAAATAATAAATTTTTTTATAATTTATATATGCAATATATGTGCCAATAACCATTAAACTCATTATATAGTTACTGAACAAAGAGTAGAAAGAAAATCAAAACTTAATTATCATACATTATTAATACAAATTAATACAAAAGGCGTGCCATGTCAGTATCTCTAAACACAAATATTGATAAAATTGTTTTCACTTCACCTAATATGCCAAGCCCAAGCCCAGCAGGCTTACGTTCGCACATAATACCAACACAAACAGATTTAGGTACCTGGTATGAATCAGGCGCAACAATGATCAGAGTTGCTTTTGCACAAAATATTTATGATCTCTCATATAACACTGGAATAGACAGACCTGTTTTTGGTATATCAGGCATAGTTACCTCAGATACCTCATTTGTAGAAAATCAAACAAACATAATATATGTAAATACAGACCAAACCTGGTCACTATCTCTACCAAGAAATGCTTATATAGATGACAACAGCTGGTTTGTAGTAACAGATATTTCAGAATATGATTATGCTGACTCTCCACCAAATGAAGACTCTTTTTTAAAAAACAGCTTTACATCTTCTGGTACTTTAAACTCAACAAGAGATATAATAATAAATGGCTGTGCTACATATATGGAACAGTACAATTATATTTTTAATACAAACCAACTATACAAATATGATCCTTCTACAGAACAATATAACTTAGTATCTCAATGTCCTTATAATATAAGTTACCCAGTAACAATGCTTGGCGTTAGTGGAACATTACACATATTTTATCTAGACACAGAAAACAGCTTAATAAAAAACATACAATATAACACGGATACATCAACATGGAATACTAAAAGCAACCACGAATATTATTCCTCTGCTTCCTCATTAACCGCTTTAAAAGCCGTTTTTTTAGACGATACAATAAAAATTACACTAAAATACAGTGAAAACTCTGTTCCCCCAAACTTATATATTTATAGTTATATTCCAACTTCTGATTCATGGAGCAGCACTTTTATAGCAACATGCGGATACTACAATCTTAATTTTAATAATGCAATTATAGAATGTAATAGCACACATTTATTTTCATTAGAAAGATCATCAAAACTCCTACACAAAATAGACCTTGATACAAAAACTGATGATCAAATGATTATAAAATATGAAACTTCAGACAAAAGTTCTTCAATATTAAAAGATAATTATTTATATACTTACATTGAAAATTCTAACAAATTTACAAAAATAAACATAAATACAAAAGAAAATTACATCCTTACATCGCCAACAATATCAGGAACAGATGCAACAATACCAAACGAGTCTACTACATTATCTACAAACGGCACAGACTTGTTTTTAAGTCTAAATAAAGGCGTTAGTTGGGATTCTCAAACAAATTTATACAAATATAGTATAAGCGAGGACTTGTGGTCAGAAATAAATGTTCCAAAAGCAGGTAGCGTATTCTTTAATGGAAAAATGTGCAAATATGAAAATAATATATATGGAACTGATGATGAAAATTTATACAAATATGATACTACAAACAATAAGTGGGTTGTACTTACAACGTTACCAAGAACAGATGCTTTTGATTCAATAATAGCAGCAAACTCTACACATATATATATAATAATATCAGAATGCGGTTATTTTTGGAGATATGATTTAACAACAAGTACTTGGGAAGTATTACAAAGCATTTCTTTGCCTGCACCGCTATCTTATGAAGGAACATGTCCAGGAAGTTTGCTTATAGATGGTAATATTATATATTTAGGTTTATATTATAATTATGTATTATCTACAAGAGACACTTTTTATTATAAATATAACATATCTGAAGGAACCTGGTCTGCTTATGTAGCCCCTAAAACTAGTACAAACAGATCATTTTATATGTTATTTTATAAATCTGGAAGTGATATACATTTAGCCGGGGATATTTCATACACAGGAAATCCAGTAGATACATATACATATAGAGATCATAAATGTACAAGTTTAGAAAACAATACTTGGGAAGTTAATAAAGCAGTAACTATAAATGCTATAAGCCAAGAAAAATATATATGTATGTACGGTCAATACTATTTAAATAATAAAATTTATATTAGTTTTACAACAGCTACTAACTTAGGTTTTGTATGTAGTGGGCCAACATGTAGACAAATAGATGTATCAACAGGAACGTCAGATTACTGGATGATAAACCCGATAGACAAACATTACATAATATCTGACCCAAACGATGTCAATTTATATTGTGCTTCAGTAACTAATGGAATATTATACAATTACAGCACAGCTTCTGGCACAACAACAAAACTTTCTGTACCAAGAAAATCATTTGTAAATTATTATATATGTAAAAACGGAAGCAACGACTACCTTCTTGGGAAACAGGAAATAGAATACGATCCAGATCTATACAACTATAAATTTTATGTATACAAATATAATACGGGATCTTGGGATGAGTACGATGTTAAAGAAATAACCTGTACCTCTGGGACTTTAAAATTAAACACAATACAAGAATACTATAATCTAGACAATACTGTGTACATGGCCTCTTTTATAAGAAATACTAAAAATTTAGATGTTTCTGAAGCAAAACATAAAAAATACAACATACCAAACAAAATACTTGATGATTTCTCTGCTCCGGAATTAACAACCTCGATAACATCATCCGGAACAAATTTATTTCTAGCAATAGGAAATACAATTAAAAAATATTACACAGAAACAGAAAATACAGAACTGTTTCAAGAAGGTATAGCAGGAAATAGATCATCTTCTTTTCCATACACTTACAAACACAATGGAAAATTAAGAGTTACAGGAAACCAATATTTTACACCTACGGACGGTGGAAAATTTATAACGTATGAAGAACCAACAGGAAGTGGGAACTGGTCAATTGTAGATTCCAAAAACACACCCTCTTCGTTATACAACACTTTAGACTATGCAGAAAAAAACAACGAACTATATATAATAAACACAACAGAACAAATAATTTTAGATTTAAACACTTTAAATCTAGAGTATGTAGCTAACGCCCCTTACTCAACACTGTGTTCTACAACTTCTTCTGGAATTATAGTATATAACGATCACTATGCATGTCCAACTTATGTATATTATAATAATACTTTTTCTGAAATTCCAAGTGACACTGCAAAAACAAACAAATCATCCAACCTATTATTCATAAATAATAAAATATACTTTACAAAAAACAGCGTAACAAATGAAATTTCTCTAATAGACACTGTATCTGGAACAAGTTCTATAATATATGACAATAAAACAGTTGGAGAAACTCCGTTTTTATTTAGTGTAAACAATACAGTGTATATATTACAACCTGAGTATAAAACATTATCAACGATAAGCGGTAGCAACATTACAACAATAAAAAATAACTTAGATATTGAAGAACATACATTTGCCTGCTCAGATAACACAGATACAATATATTTTGCAAAAGGAAAAAATTATTATTCTTTTTACAAATTTGTTATAAGTAGCGGAACAGTAACACAACTAAACAATATACCAGAACATGGAACAACGCATTCTTCTCTAGAGTTTTATAACAACAAACTTTATTATATAACGTCAAATAGATTATATTTGTATAACATTTCAACAAACAATTGGGACTCTTCTACATATTTACCAGAAGAAATATACTCAAAAGGAATAAAAATAGACGAAAAACACATATATTATTGTGGTAATACAAGCATACGCCGTATAAATAGAAACCATCCAGAAACAAACGGAGCGGTCTTTTCTCCTATTCCTTTTAGACACCACTCTTCTTGTTACTTTTCTGGTACAGATATTTATTTACATTACAACACAGAAAATATACCTTTTGAATGTACCGCTTTAATAGGAAATGAAAATATAACAACATTTAATTTAAACAACATTAGTCATCTTTTGCCATCTGCTGTTCCTTATAACTTTAATCTAATATCAAATATAGAAAAAGAGGTTGAATTCACTTGGGAAATATCATCTACCATGAACATAACACACTATAGAGTATATAGAAGTGAAGCTGAGACAGGATTACGCAACTACATAGGAAAAACTACAACGTTGTCCTTTAAAGACGCCCTTTCAGATAGAGGAAAAACATACTACTACTTTGTTAAATCTTGCAATGAGTATGGAGATTCTGATTCGTTCTCTTCTCCATACGAAATAACAGTAGCAGGAAACTCATATAAATATGCGCTAACAGTTAGCAGCTGGGAAAATAGAAAAAAAGAAATAACTCAGCTACCTTCATCTGGTCTTTATATTTGGGGAAATAGTAACTTAACTTTTGAAAATACTGTTAGAATAAATATAACTTTTGGAGAAATATACAATTGTTACTTAACTGCTTGGGACGATTCATCGCATACCTCTACAAATAATATCTTACTTTCAAACGAATGCTATAGAATAGCCGCTGTAGCTTTTGCAACCAAAGAAGATACCACACTTACCGAGCCAGATATTAAAGCGATGTACTATAAACCAGAATTCAATAAAATATTAAAAGGAAACGATAGCTATTACGGTAAATTTTCAATAAATTATGAAGCTTTGCCAAATAGATATGGCGCATATGTTATATTTAAACCAATACTAATAAATATACCAGAAAGCCAACTAAACAAGGGTATTTATGAATTTAAAACTGCTTTTCATTATCAATATACTTAAATACTAGCAAAAAGGGGAGAGCGTTTCTTACAAAGGCTAAGGTCTTTGAGCTTTTGACGCTAAAATTTTTAATGAATACTATTAAAAAAGAAAATTTAAAAAAAGCATTATCAACAACTATAACCGTAGCCTCTCTTATGGAAATATTAGCACAATATGATGGAAGATTTCCAGTATGTTTTATAGATAAAAAAAATAACATGCTGCCTATTACAAAAAAAGACATTGCTATGAAAAAAATAAACATACTACTTCCTAATCATTCACATATTTTTGATATAGCAGCTTTAGTAATTAATAAAAACTAAACTTTCTGTTTTATTATAGTAAGCACTCTAATATTGGAGATAATAATACCATGTTTAATTCTATAAAAATACAAAACACATTAATCAAGGGCGGTTGGATACCACAACTTCCAGATATTCGAGACTACACGATGGAAAACCCGAAAGTTTTTAAAGCCTACCAACGCGCTGGTATTTTCTGCGGAGATGACGAGGGTTTAACAATACCGCCACAAGTAGATATAAGTGAATTTGACAGTCCTATAGAAAATCAGGGCTCCCAAGGAACTTGCACAGCCAATGCCGGAGCTTCTTTATTAGAGCATTTAGAACGTAGAACATATGGTACTTATATAGAACATTCAAGAAAATTTTTATATAAAATGTCCAGACAATTACTTGGTCTAACTGGAGATGTTGGATCTACAATTCCGGCTACTCTTGGCTCTATAGTAATATTTGGTATGCCGCCAGAAAAATACTGGCCTTATACCAAAGGTGTTGATGACCAGCCTACTGCGTTTGTACATGGTTTAGCACAAAATTACCAAGGAACAAGCTACGTAAATCTGTCTAAAACAGGTACAACTACAGCACAAATTTTATATAATATGAAAGTAAATTTAACTTCAGGATTACCAGTAATCTTTGGATTTTCTATGTATTCATCAATAACCACCTGTGATGATGGCTACATAAAATATCCACTACCGGGTGAAACAACAGAAACAGGCCACTGTGTTTTAGCTGTCGGATTTAATGATACTGTTGAAATAAACAATGGAAGCTATACTTCTGTTGGTGCTTTTTATATAAAAAATAGTTGGGGAACTGGTTGGGGAATTAACGGGTACGGCTGGTTACCTTATGATTATATTACAAACGGTATAGCTACTGACTGTTGGGTATTAATAAACAGCGAATGGATAGAACTTGGTCAATTCGGAATTTACCCCTAATTAGGAACAGCGGATATATTACATTTTATATCTTGAATTCCACTAAAAACGCTTGTTCTTGATTTATGCAGAACATGATTAATACATGTTCCCATAAAAGATACAGACCCAGATTTTAAATATGTAAACGGAGAATCTGAATATATAGGTTCTTTTACTATACCTTCTATTTTTGCATTTAGTTTTAAGTTTTTAACTACTGGTTGAATTTTAGCTGTAAGTCTTTTGACACCAACTTTTCCTGATACCTTTAAAAGACCGTATCTTATAGCAGAATCAGTACTATCAAAATATAAATCATGTCTTAAACTATACTCATAATTAAGACCTATATTAGAATTACGCTTAAACAAAAATGAAATTATAGGATCATTATAATTTTTAGAAAATACTTTACCATCTGAATAATAAAGAGGTTTTTCTATATTTAAATAAACATCAACATAGTCAGACCATCTTTTTTTACAATCTTCAATTTCAACAAGCTCCTCAGTTAAAACTTTTTCATTACTTCTTCCGTGTATTATTAATAATTTAGATCTTATAGTCGCACCTAAAGATAAATTATGAGGTTGTGCTTTTAGTAAAGCTTTTAAATTTGTCTGACCATTAATTATTTTAAATGTAATATTTAATAAATTCTTAGAAAAAGCAGGCTTATATCTAACGCAATCAGAAATAGAAGTAGACATTTTAAAAGATAAAAACTTAAACAACATGCTATATTTATTAGAATAATTTATTAGAACACCGAGGTTTTTTGTCCCACTATACATAACTTTAATTCCGTTTATTAATGCTTTCAAATCATAAACAGGTATCGATAATATAGAAGACATTAAAGATTTATATGCTGATCTTGGAGTTCTTAATGTACACAAAGAGAATCCAACATATGCTCTAAGGTCAAAAGTATTAGCCGTACTAAACCTGTAAAACTCATTAAATATTATTTCCTTTACTTTAATATCCGCTTTTAAATCTATAGTTCCACCAGTAGATATTATGCTCGCCATAAGAGAAACGGCGCCTATAGAAAAAACAGATGATATTAAATCAAGACTTCTCCAACCAGATACTATCGCATATAAATTTTTATTTTGTTTTGTTCCAAACAAACCTAAAATATCTGCATCTAAATTCTTATACCCGCCACCGGATATTATCTTAGCATTTAAATACTGCGGCAACGTTTTAGAACTTATCACTGCATAAAGATCTCTATTTGCCCAACCTACAATTGAACCTTTCAACAAATAAATAGGATCACATACAATAGTTGACACAAAATTAGAATAACTACGATTAAAACAATTAATCTTTGAAGTAATATCAAAAATATGCTGATTAACTATACCAGCTGATAAATTATAACTACCAAACTTAATTGTTTTAATAATAGTATGAAGATCTTTTGGATAATGACCCGCTATAGTTACAAAAAGACTACGTTCTTCTCTTACTGCTATTTTTGCTAAAAGATCAAAAACAGCCCAACCCTGTAAACTCGCTAACAAATCTTTATAAGGCCACACTTTAATATATGATGATAAATCCTTTGGCAGCACTGCTTTTATATTAGCACTTATGTATTCTTCAACATAAGGTTGAATTAAAGTATTTAAATCTATATCATCGTAATACCAGCCTCTTATTATACCTTTATATTGGTCTGTTCCTTTTCTACTCGCCCTTAAAGCCCCTATTAAATTTAAAGGCTCAATCATGTCTATGTTTGTAAACAAATCTACGCTATCTGCCTGTTTCCACATTCTTAAAAAAGAGTTTAAATCAAAAAAATCTAACATAAAATTTCTTATAAAACTTTTTAAATTTTTTTCTCCAAGTAAAAAAGTATTAATATAAGCTCTAAGATTTTCATTAAAAAACAAATCTTCAGACACAATAAAAGCATTAAGATCTTTAATTGTTTGTTCAAAACTTCTTAAATTAGCTGCTAAATTTAATGGTTGCCCTGTACTATATCCAACAAATAAAATCTTTGTAAGTTTTTTAAGCCCCTTAGAAGTTCCAATTATTACATTTTCTACTTTCCATAGACCGGTTTTATGCTCAGCACAAGCCCTATCTTTTGGGTTTACAGCATCTATTAAGCTTTTTAATATACTCGTTCCGCTAGACATTTATCTTCCAATAGAATCCAAGGTAATAGGAACAAAATCAGAAAAACTACCATCAGTTAAACTTACCAAAATAACATCATTAATTTTTATTTTATTATTTAAATCAAATTCAAGTAATCTAATCCCAGCAACGTCTCTATAAATATAAACTACATGGTTATTATTTATATAAACATGATAACAGTAATTTGACACAGGAGCAAAGTCCTTTAATATACCTTCAATCCCGACAAGATTAATCCTAAACTCATCAAAAACGTCATCAAAAATATAAAAACCAGATGAAGAACTAACAACAAGAAAATCACCATAAGAAACATCAGTTATTTTTTCACTAATAGTCAATATAATTTTATCATCTTTTACTCTTTTTATATAATTATCATAGACAACTAATACATCATTATTGTAATTAAACAAACCATTAGCTTTTCCACAATAACACACCTCAACACCATCTGTTATATTAATTATTTTCTCATTAGATAAAATATATATTTTAGAATTACACTGTATAACAGATTTAATAACAGAATCACCACTATATACAGGAATAACTTTACGAACAATAACCCCATCTAAAATATCTTCTAAATATTTTATTTGAACAAAACCAAGCGACTTACCAGATGCTATATAAACATTATCATCCGAAACTAAAATGTCATTTACACCATTATCAAAAAGCCAATACTGTTTCATTAAATTATCATCAAAAATATTATTTATTTTTACTACTCCACCAATAGTTCCAAGTAACACAAAATTATTTAAATATTTTATCGTAGTAATATACTTCAATTTATCTATATTTGATATATTTTCTAAACTATACTCTATTTCATTGTCTTTTGTTATACTGTATAAACCGCCCACACCGTCATATGCAAAATCAGAGCACCCAGTAAAAGAATGTAAAACATAATCTAAAGTATCAACATTAATTTTTATAACTTTTTTTAATAAAGCCCTAGAAAAAATAGAATTTTCTTCAACGGAAGATACTTCACAAATCCTGTCACTGCCTATAAAGTAAAAATCATACAACCTAAAAAACCTCGTAAGTGGATTACTAGGAGATGAATAAAAAGTTGACGCTATTTTAAAAGTAGTATTATCAACATTATAATACTTATCCAAATTTACAACTTCATCATAAAAATTCTCATTAACTTTAGAAGTTATATATATAGAATAATCATAATTAATTGATACTAAAGACCCGGATTTATTTATATCGAAATATAACATATCACCAACAAAATTTGAAGCCCTATTATTCAAAGAAATACCAAAACCTACATACACCTCGCTCTCTACTACATCAATAATACCATAAAACGGAATTCTTTTATAAACACCATCAACAAGAATATCAATATAAGTATCGCTCACATAAATAGCAACAAACACCCACCCACCAACATTAATAGATGTGTCTAAATCTAAAACAGAATTTATACCATTCTGCCCAAATAAAAATTTTAATTCGCGACCATATAAAGCTAACCCATAAGAAAGTTTAGATTTAGTTGATTTAGAAAAAATTGGATTAAATTCTTCAACAGAAGTTAAACGCAATACAAACTCTGCACTAAAATTATATACCGGAGTATCATTAAACTCGTTATTTATAAAATAAGCATTCCCATCAAAAGTCCCAAAAACAAAACCGTCTTCAATTCTATGTTTAACCCCGTTTCCTAATCCACCACGAAAATCATAAGCAAATCTGGATGAAGATTCTATATAATTTTCTAATACTTTTGTTTTTCTTTCCTTTAATAATTTAAAATTATCACTAGAAACTTCAAAACAAAATTTTATTCTTGATAAATTAAATAATGAACTTTCAGAATGGTACAACCTACACGGAGATATTCCTAAAAACCCGGCCAAACTTTCTGCAATGCTAATGGAAACAGGTTCATAAGGATAATTTATAACCCCATGCCTTCCAATTATAAACTTATAAGTATACTCATATGGATTTTGACATAACAAAACATAGTTTAATTCCACAAGTATATCAAATAAATTTACAAATACATTGCTTTCGTTTTGATATTTTATATCTAAAAACAAATCATAAAAACTTCTAGTAATATCATTGTAATATAAAATAGAAGACATACAAACATCTTCTGCATAGGCAGAGCTACTTCCCCACTCACTAGTACAACAAGCTATAGCTTTATCACTAAGTATAGAGTTAGCATAGGTATCTCCAAGTACTACATCGTTCTTTTCGTCATACCCAAATTCACCAACAAGTTGTATTTCATTGTTAAGAGAATCAATAGAAAATTTACCTAAATTATAATAACCAACATTAGTATTTTTTCCAAAATAATCACTTACGTCTATAACAAAAGCACTTCCATTTACTAACTCAACATAGGTATTTCCATTATAAATACAGGAATTACAGGCTTTATTACCTGATAAAAAAATTTTTCCATATAACTCCTCGTTTATTTTTACAACATTTCCTGGTAAACCTACTAATTCTCCCGAAGCTGGAATATCTATTAAATTTGCAAAAACATTATCATTAAATTTCTTTAAATCTAAAACAGCACTGCCAGCACCAAGAATTTTAATTAATTTAAAAGAAGTTGTTTCATAAATATATAAACCATCATATGTTCCAACAAACATTAATCCGTTTTCATATAATAAATCAGTTACTCCAGCAGCATCTATGTAAGTATTATATTCAGAAAATGTTTTAGGATCTCTAACGCCGTTTTTATTTAAATCACGCACTACCGTTTCATTTACAAATGACCTTGAAATAAAACACTTTCCTCTAATAAAACCCTTAAACTTATATGCAGAATAAGAATCAAAACCGTAACCACCTATAGTAATATATTTCTGTCCTAATGTTCCTCCCGTATCATAACTAAATTCTTTTTTACCAGCTTCATTTCCATTAACATATATATAAATACCAGTACTAGAATGATAAGTTATATATATATCGTACCACACATTAACATTAAACAAACAAAAACACTCTACTGAAACTTTTGTGTTTACACAGCATAAATCTACTTTAAATTTTCCATCTTCCATATACACATCTAAAACTTCTGGTATCCTTACTATATATCTTTTAAATTCTAAAGACATGGCTTTAATACTGACAAACAAAGTAAAACACTTTAAACCGTCCTCAATGGGGTTATTAGCAAAAATTCTATAACAAGCTAAAGTATTAATACCAGTAAATTTTGTAGCATTTTGAACCAAGTCATATTCAAATAAAAGATTACTTTTAGTATTAGAATCAATTGTATATGTCCTAATATCAAAATAATCATACAAAGGCCTATATCCAAAAACACTCTGCTCCTTAACAACCGAAACATAGTCATTATTAACAACAGAAAAAGGCCCACCAACTTGACATATTTTATATTTTGTATCAAAATCAACATTCATTAATACAGACGGTAATTCAAAATTTCTAAAATCATTAGAATAAATCCTATAAAGCCTAGCTCGTGTTTTATCATAAAATAAAACATAATTATCTATATAAAAAAGTTTTGATATATTTTTACAATAAATATATCTAAGAACAACCCCAAACTTATCTATTATTACTAATCTATCTTCAAGAAGAAGTATAAAAACACCATTGTTATACAAAACATCAACAATACGATACCTATCTAATGAAAATCCATACGACGTTGTTATATAATTATCATGGGCATACATTAAATTATTATAAAGACTTGATATTGTACTTCTTTTAAGCCTGTCTCCGTATAAAACCATTAACGTGTTATTATAATAATCTAAAACCCACACAGCATAATCTGTTTTATATATAAAAATATTATCATTATCGTATATATTAGATTTTGAAATTGGATAATTTATAGACCTACAACATATATCATAAACAGAAGCTGGACATGGTTTTTTACTTACAAACAGGCCGCAACTATACATTTTTGACGAAAACAAAGTACTTTGTATATTAATAGAAGATATATTAATATTTATTGGTTTTTCTTTATTTAAATGAAAATTAATAAGCTTACCGCTACCAATCAAAAAATAATTACAATAAATAAACACATCTGTATCTTCTTTATTTACGAAATATTCAAAATCTAAAACACAAGGGGTATTAATAGGAAGTTTAAAAGGGCCTATCTTTGTATTTTTTGAATACATGTATAAACCTTCTGCTGTGGTTTTAACTAAAAACTCACCAGCACCAATAGATCTTAAATAAATTGTTTCTGTACCAGATCCTGAAAAAGTAATAGTTGTATTTCTTCCGGCATAAAAAACTATTAAAGACTCTGTATAAACATCCGATTCTCCATTTCCATATTCAATAGTAGTAGTAGGAGGATTATTAGTGTTGATATATAAAACATAATAAGCTTCTGGAATATTACCAGACCACACCTGCCCACCAGCAGACACCGCCTCCTTATAAACTATATCCCACTTATCATCCCAAACAAAAAATAAATAATTATATACATTTGTTAACTCTAAAACAAAAGTAACTGTATTATAAACGTTTGTAGGCTTGATAATTAAGTTGGTTTTATTATTCGAATCAAATTTTAAACAACCACCAAGACTAGAAGATATAACAACATAAGCGTCATCTATAAAATATGAAACTCCAACGAATTTACACAAGTTTTCTTTTATATAAAATCCTTCGTTTATTGTATCTATATACCTAGAAAAATCACCAATAGGAAAATCAGAGACTAGTACATTGTTTTTATATATTCTACTGGAACTGTTAGTTACAAAATTAACAGCTTCCCCATTAATTTTTGGAAATATGTCATAATTATTTTTTATCATTATACAGCCTAAACTAACAAAGACGAACCATAAACTTCATTTACAGATAATTTTCCATTTAAATATACAGTTATATTTGTGATAATATTTGTTTCATTATTCTTTATATTTAAAACTATAGTTCCTTTTAATATCTTTTCCAACACATCCTTATTAACATTAAAATAAAATATAGATTTTTTATCATAACAAGTACCTATTAGATTATAATTAAATACTAAAGAACCCTCTCCTATATTACCAAAAGAATCATAATAACTATGACTTACATTATATTCCGTAGCAACTACTGTTATTGATGTAACTTTTTTTCCAGACAAGTTGGAATAATCACACCTTATCACTATATTTGAAAATACAACAGCCTGTAACATATTTGGATTAACTAAAATCTTCATATCTAAACTATTTCCAAAAGATAAACTACACGCTATTGTCTTTAAAACAGACAAATATGAAGGGTTATCGTAACTATAAATTGTTGATTCAGGATTTAAACTTGTAACCATATTATTACCAAAAACTTTCCTCCCGCAAAAATCAAAACCAACATACCTTGAAAGATTTGATACTCTAAAATTATAACCAGTAGTATCAAAATCACCATAATATCCACAAAAATAAACTACTCTTCCGCTAAAATTATTACCTATTGGATAAAAATGATAAGGCAAACTTTTTGTAAAATTTGTATCATATACAAACACCTGCTTATTAATACGTAAAACAGTTTCAGGATTTCCTATTGACACAGCTATATATATATAATTATTAAAAAACTCTGATATACTATCTGTTATTATATGATCATTATCTCTCATTACAACATACAAATATTTATCTTTAACATCTATATTAATCCACGGAAATAAATCTATTATTTTTGTATCATCATAAGTTAAATAAACAAGTATTTCTATATTAAAAATATCATAATTAACATTATCAAAAATATTATTATTTAAAGTTAAAACATGCGAAATATCTAAATTTCCATTTATAAACTGCAATGAATGAATACAATTGTCACCAGAAAAAGAAGAATCTATTTCAAAGACATCATTATCCAAAGTTAAATTCGCAACGTTTTCAAATATTTGACTATAAAAAGCGCGACCATAAGGTATAGAATCATAAAATTGTGCTGTTACTCCATCAGAAATTGTATCACAATAAAGTTTAGATGAAAAATTAGTTAATTTAGCAACAAACCAAGAATCCCAATCATCGTTATTTAACATTACCTCTAACCACCCACTTGTTTCAACGAATAAATTCTGAGGTGACTTCCATAGAGTATACCAAAACCCACTATTCCCCATTTGTGCATAAGTATACCCACTATAATCTGTAAAAAATCTTATACCGCACGGAGAAATAACAAGTCTTTCTTCCATTGTATTGTTTTTATAACCATCATAATAATATTCACACTTAATATACATATAATCATATTTAACATAATTTATAATTATATTTATATAATTTCCAGAAATAAATTTATACTTAAATTTTATAGACCAATCTCTATTAATACTATATTCTAAAAATTCGCAAAATATAGACACATCAAATATAACATTATACGATATAGCCTTCGATTTAATTTTTTTCGTTAATCTAGAATCAAGAACAAGACCTTCTTCAGCTTGTGGTTTTATATATGACCTGTACTCCCATTTAGACACATCTATCTTACCATCCGATTCTATAAATCTATCAGATGGAGAAACCTTAATAGGTTTGTCGCTTGAAACTACTACGTTATTAATCTTTATCCAAGGAGCACTATCACCACCACTTATCTTATTCCAAGTATTTATTATTTCATTTTCTGTTTTAATTGTACTTGTTATACACAGCTCTTCAATACAAACTTGTTTTTTATAGTGATAGCCGGAATAATACCCAGACACTATGTTTAATCGTTCTGAATTATTTACTATTGTTAATTTATCTGTATATTTAATTCCTGCGTTTTCACCATTTATATAAAATGATACAGTGTTTGTTCCAATAACAACACAAAGATAAGTTATATCACCAATCCGTATTTGTCTATTAGCATAAATTATATTATCACCTTCCCAAGACCATTTAAAATAAGGTATATGCTTATCACTTATACCAACACAATATGCTATATTATAAGCAGCAGTTCCCTTTGTTAAAAGAGTTCCATCAAACCCATTATCATCAAAATGTGTAAATAAAAACTCAATTGTAAAATTATTATTTAAATTTAATACACTGCTATGCTCAATATAAAAATAACTTCTCCCCCAGCACTCTATACATTTATGAAAAATACCATTTTCATTGTACATAACTCCATAATATCCATAATACGCATTACATATTAAATGATTAGGCCCTATGTCCTGAAGTGCTGATAAATCAAAACTAAGCATTATAATCGAAGAAGATGCGTCAAAACAATAGTCTGAACGTTCTATCGCAGGTAAAGGTAAAGACAAATACAAAGCAACATAGCCGTAGGGATCTATAATATCACAATATCCAAATGTGTAATTATCTATTTTAGCAGCACTAAAAGTTATAGAATCATACCTAGGTGGAGATATATATATAGTATCAGACTCATTAACACAATTACCATGTACATCTTTTATTTTATAAGTACCAATATATTTTTTTGTTATATTATTATATGTTTTACATGACTTATTAGCCTTAAAATAAATATATTTATATTCATAAGAACTCGTATTAAAATAAATACCAACACCTGTACTATATGCAGAATATCCGTAATAGTTAGTAATACCATGATACTCAGTTAACATTGGAAAAATATCAAATTCCATATTAACTCTTATTTGAACAGAACTATTAGATCCTTTTTCTTCAATATGAGTACCTAACAAAAAGTCTATACATTCATACAAAACAGCGCCCTTTAATAATAAACCATTTCCATCACATACAAACTTACTATCATCAAAAAACAAAATAGAGTCATCTAAATAAGAAGAAGGATCATTGAAATCTACAACAATAATATATTTAGTAGCCAATTTTGCTCCATTTAAATAAATAGAAATTGAACCACCATCAAAAACAACAGCAACAACAGCTAACCTAAAAACATTCGAATGGGATATTGGAACGGACATGTCTACGGCAAGCCCATATATCCTCATTATAAGATGAATCCCACAACTTAAGTCATTAGAATTAATAGTTAATACAAAGTCAGAAGAGTTTTTAATTTCCATAGATCCATCTAAATCTTGAACAAACAAATACATTGAAAAAGAATTTAATTTTTTGAGATCTCCATAAAAATAGACACTATATGCATCTTCTCCTGTTATAAATTGACTACATAAATCAGACCCTATTGCACTTTGGTTATATAACGGAAAATGATTATATATAAAATTATAATAAAAACTCAAAACTTTTACACTTTCAACATGGGATAACCCAGATATAACTCTAACTCTATTAAATTCTGGACCATATCCATAATACCCTCGTGTAGAATATGTAGATCCATCAACCACAGTAATATAATAACCATGTAGTCTATCAAAAATACTTCTATATACTATACATTTACATAATAATGCTGTTGAATCATGGTAACTCATATGACTATAATTATATAAATCACAATTATAAAAATTAATATTAGAAGTTGTATACAAAAGTATAACATGTGATCCTCCCGATCCGCCATCCCAAGGTAAAACATAACAATTATACATATTAAACACACCAGAACCGTTACATTTTGTAGTAGTACAATTAATAACAGTTATTCCTGCACTGGCGTTATCTATACTTATATATATATCTGTAGAATGTCCAACTCCTATAATGCATATTTGTTTATCTGTTATTACATTATAATTACCTGGATAAAAATAAACCTTATCCCCATGTTGAACTAAACCTGAAACATTAGAAAAAGAAGTATACTTTTGGTTTTTACCTACAAGATAAATCTTATAAAGAGAGGTTGGAACAAACAAATAATCAGAAAACAAACTTATCCTATTAAATTTAGAAACCTGCTGTATACCACCTACTACTTGTTCAAAAGTTTTAACAGAAATATTATTATCTACCAAATCAGAAGATAAACAAAAACCAGAAGACGTAAGCTCGTAACAAGCCTTGTGTGATTGTCCTACGTAACTACCTGCAACTTTATCAATAAACAAGTTTGGTGGATAAGTATTAAACCCAACACCGGTTTTAACAAGATTATCAGTACCATCAAGCGCAGTATATTTATAACCAACAGCTATAGAAGAAAAATTAACAAAATAATCATTTGCTTCAAAACCAAACAAACACCCAGAACCAACAGCATGCGGAAAATTTTTATTATAAAATATAAGCTCAAGACCTAAACAATCAGAAGAAAAAGAATAACTACTATATATATTTGTTCCACTACAAGCATCAACATAACCAGTTAGAGTAATAACATCTAAAAATCTAGAAACACTAAAAATGTATTCAACAGTACCAGAAATACCAGACATGCTGGTACTTATATCTCCATATAAAGAACTTGCTATTATATTACATCCAGAAGAACTTACCCAATCTGTTTTTATATAACACTCATTTCCAGAATAATCCCTTAAATATAGTTGTGAATTAAAAGGATAATAATTAATACCAGAAACAGACAAACTAAATTTATCTTCTAACATGTACTCAGAATACACATATAAAACATCATCTAAAGCAACATGTATACAAGTTACTCCACTCGTTGTACAAACAGCAGTTCCTCCGTAATAATAAAAAGAAGAAGGCCTTATTTCTGTTGGTACTGTTTGATCCCAATTGCTATTTACATTTAATCTTATTCTTGAACACCTTGTTGGTGGTACTATTATAGTATGTCTAATTGGCCAAGAAGTGCCAGACAAAACAGGAGAAACATAATTGTTTAATACTATATTCCAACTGCTGTCATAATAAGCCAACACATCACAAGAAATACTGAACCCGTCTTCGGGATTTATATAATCTGACGTAATATATACATCTACAGAATCAACAAAAGAAACCTCATTAAACTGTAACCTAAAATAATCACTATCTGTTAAAACATCCCCATAATTACAAATACGTTCAGAAATATTACCATCAAACATTTTAGTAATACTACCAAAATTTGTATAAGTATCTCCACCGTTATAAATAGGTATCCACCCAGGCTGGTTACAAATATAAACACCGTAAGGATCACAGACTAATCTCCACCTCTCTATTATAAAACCACGTTCAAAATTATCACTTATACCTAAAAAACTATAATTATTAATATTAAATATTCCACTAATAGAGACATCTTGATATGAGCTAAAGGAACATTCTAAATCATAAAAAGCACAATCATACAAAACTATTTTATTTGACAGAACATTACTACTTATGTTATAAAATAATTCATTATAACTATCATCCAAGTTATAATATTCAGGTAATGAATAATCAAAACATTTATTAGTTAAGGTTTTTATATTTTTTTGTGCCGTAGAAATATATACTTTATCTATAAAAGCCCACGTTTCACAATCGTTCTTTATAAAATATCTCATATAATCGTAATCAGAAGTAATAACACCAGAAGCCAACACTCCTACATTAGATCCAGATATCAAAACATAAAAACCATCAAAATAAAAATATATTGAATCATTACTATTTATGTCCAAACCAGAAAAAGTTGTCTCACCTATATATAAAATCCCACTACTATCAACTGCCGTACTATTTATATTTGGAAATACTGGTATAGACTCAACACCAAGTAAAACCCCAAAACTCAAAGAATTCACCCAATCAATGTTAGAAAATTCTACAACACTGGCTGGACTAATAGGATCAAACACTTTTGAATAATTACGTATATATAAACCAGAATTTGTAGTAATAAAATTATCATTTATATAATTATAATTGGTAAAACTTTCTGCTACTATTTTCCTTGATAAAACTGTTATATCTGAAAAATAAGTTAAAAATGTCTTATCATTTTCACAAACAAAACAATTATAAACATCTTCTTTAAACGGCGGTCTACTGACATAAAAATAGTCAGAAGTTAAACAAACTTCACCGCCAGCAATAGAATAACCAACATAATAATCAAAATTTGAAAAAATAATTGGAACATTGTTTATACCAGAACCTGTACCAATATAATTATAATCTTTTGGATAAAAATTATCAACACCAAACAAAACCTTATTAACTTCATGTGATTTTATAAGGGCTGTACTAGAAATAACGGATACATACTTATCCAAAATTACATCATAAGATTCTCGTGTTGGATACTTGTCTTCATATAAAGCAAACGAATCTATAATTAAAGTATTATTTGTTATTATATTTAAATATCCACCAGAAATTGTAACACAATCACAATCAACATAAATATCCTCGCCGTTTAATATAATCCCAAACTTATTATCTTTATAATAACACCTCATAAAATAATAATTATTTATTGAAGAAACCGTACCACTAACCGTTATTACGCCGCTTGTTGTTACAATTCTACCATAAAAAATCTCATTAACTGCGTCGATTTCTGTCCATATATTAGGGTTACTCATAATAAAACTAAAACCATCAAATATTGCCCCATCAGAAATACTAAAAGGAATAGAATTACCAACAGCCCTAAAAGCAATATCAAAAACAAAACCACCACATTGTGTTAATATATTACTAGCTTTAGATTTTAAATATCCTAAATCAGATTCTTGTGCTGTTATACAATAAGCATCTCCATAAATATCATCTATAACCTTACCAGTACCTTCTAAAATCATCGGAATAAAACATTCGGAATTAATATTTATATTTTCAAAGTTACCATATATAAAAAAATTATAAGGTAAAAAATAACTATCAGTTATATATATTGTTTCAGAATTTATTATTAATTTACCATTATAAAATTTAAAACTAAAACCTGCTTCTTGTAAAAAACAACTATACAAAGTACTCTCGTTATTTTTTATATATAAATTACTGTCATCAACATAAACCCAAAAAGAAAATACAGGGTTATAAACATCTATAAACGTTACTTTAATTCCAAAATTACCATTAAAACTAATTAAAACTTCTGAAGGGCCTAAAAAATTAAAAGTAGATTTATAACCAGACATTATATCTAAATTATGATTAATATCAAAATCATTATAAAAAGTTTTATTTGAAAAAGATACACCGCTGCTTTTATATCTACCTGTTGGGAAAAGAAGATCACCAACATTCTTATAAAAACAAAAACAAGCACTACTATTAGTATAATCTGACACTATAGATTTTTCTGTAGCAAAATCACAATTAAAATTAAAAACATCAACATAATTAATATCAGAAATATTGCTAATGTTCCCTGTATAAAAATTGTCATCTGAATATTTTATTGTATACACGATTATCTCACAATATCTTCAGATAAAGCAATGAGTTTTACAGAATAAATATCTTCTTGATCATCAAGTGGTACATTTAATTTCACAAAAAAATCCTTAGCAGAATGTGGTAATATAGGCCCCACCCTAACTGGCAAACCAAAATAAATCCTATTTAATATTGGAGTAGCGTTTCTATTAGAACCGGCTTTAAAAACCGCTTTCAATTGAACATACCTTTTTCCTATAACAAACCCAGAACTTTTTGATCCTAATGGAACCCAATCAAGCAAATCAGACCACACCAAATCATTATTAGATAAATAATCCAAAGTATAATATGTTGTTTTATTTGTAGGATTATAATCAAAAAATACAACATTACCGCTATTTATATAAGGGAGTGGATAATTAGACACTGCAATAAAACTATTCTTAGTATAAATAGATAAATTAGAATCTACAATTAAAATTACATAATCATAAGTAATCTTATATATATCATTAACTTTATCAATTCCTGTGTCTAAAAATTCAAGCTCATATCCCGAATTTGACTCAACAAAGCGCATTCTCTTTAAATTTCCACCTAACGTTACATAATACATCCACTCTGTGACATAATCAAATTCTATACATTTACTGAAATCGATATCATCAACTGTATAATTATAATATACACCATCTTTATTAAGCAAAACAGAACTGTCGCTATTCTTTATAACAACACTGCCATAATAAATACTAAATATACGATAAGCGTTAATAACGTAGTCTTCTTCACCTAACATATAATTATAGACATAAACACCTTCATCAACAGCAACCGACAATCTTTGTGCATATTTATCCCAAGAAACGTGGTTTACTGAACTATAAACAACACTGGCCCTCATACATGGTATTCCGAGATGTTGTGGAAAACCAACAAGATATTTATCAGAAGTATAATACAAAATATAAGAACCGTTGTAAGAAAACCAGGTTTTCACTACATTTGCCAAAGTATATCCGGTTAAATCAAAGACATTTATAGGAGTAATATAATTAGTACTATTATAAACAGAACCATCGACTGTTACTTTAATTACATCATTATCATAATAGACATCACAAGACTTAGAAAGATTAACACTAAACTCGTTAAAAACTTTTCCCGTAGCCAAAGACAACTCTATAAAAGTATTAGTATTATCAATATAATAAATATGACAAAAATCAACAGGTTTATCGTTGGCGTAACGTATATAAAATTCTAAGTAAGCATCTCTTGTAAGACTATACTCAAAATTATAAGCAATAATTCCAATTTCTCCAACATCAATAACAGGAGAAACAAAGGTTCCAACGTCATAATATTTAGTTGAAGTATCAAATACGTTACTTCCTATATAAACTAAACCATACACTGACTGCCCAGCAACAGTATTAAGTGTTGTTTCCACAAAACAATTTTTAATTATTTGAGTCTCAAAATTATAATCACAATTATTGTTATAATTCTTCCTCAAATTTGTAACTTGCGGTGTTGAGGTAATAACATCAAGTTTAATCATAGTATAATCAGATAAATAATATATATAATCAGAAATATAATCATATATACTATAAACACGTTTTACACCATCATAGCGATAATCTGGTGGATTAGGTGGAATTGAAGTATTATAACTACTTTGTGGAAGTCTTGATTCATTAATCACATTATAATCCATTAAAATTCTAGCTATTAATTTCCCAGAAGCATTATAACTTATATCAAAAAATTCTTGATTAGATAAAACCCTATTAAAACAGGTAAATTCTGTAAGCCTACCTTTACATCCATTATGATAAAAACCGGTGCTATTTTTATACGGAGACCCTGTAGTATACATAAAGTGTAATATAGAATTAGAATTATAACCAGAACATGAAGTACTAATACTAGACGATGTAATATTCTGGCCATTAATATATAAATTTATACATGTACCACTAGCACAAGACAATGAAGCACCAAAATCTACCCAATCTCCTTTAGATACTCCAGCAGACGACATCGGATAAACTAAAGTTAAACTTGTTTCACCTTTTCTGCAGCAAGAAATAATATCATTATTATCAAAACCAACTTCAAAACCATCTTTACCTCCATTCGGACTATCAAGCACAATTGGCATATACGTATCCCTATCTGGTATTTTAACCCTAAAATTTAAAGAAAACTCATACCCTGTTTTAAAACCAACACTACCACCAAGCCACCTAAAATTATAATATTGACTAACACTACAAGCATATATAGATCCTCTTTCTGGTATATCTGAATCGTCAACATTAAAATAATAACCCGTATAAAAATAATAATTATTCATTAGGTTGTTAAATCTACTATTAGTACAGGGGTTATATATTATACAACCATAATCATATAAATCTTCCAAAGAATCAAATACATAATCAACCGAGCCAGAAGGTGTAGGAACAGTCATATCAAAAGTATAACTTAAAGCCCTAGAGGTATACTGAGAAACAGCCAAAAATAAAAATTTATTAATAACATTATAATTTAAATCACATGTAAAAGAAGTACCTCCTAGCGATAAGTTTTCTCCAGAATTACTTTTACCAACAACAGATGAATAAGGCAAATAATATAAACTATGTATAATATCTGTATCAACATTTATATATCCAAAAAAAGAATAATACCTATCAGGAACCTCATCATAATTTTGATGTACATAGCCACCTAAACTTTCCCCAGCAATATAAATTTTTTTATCTAAATCCCAAACCGCCGATATAATAGTACAATTAGAAACACTAGAATATGTCTTTGGAGAAGAAATAGGAATCCAAGTATCTATAGATATTATATATTTATAATAATGACCTTTATTAAAATTAATATAATAAACATAATCATAAGTTTCTACTAAAAACCCGTGTTCCACGTCAATTATATTATTTGTAACTACAGAAGATAAATTTGTATACTTCTTTGTAATAGAATTAAAAGACATGAAAACAGACATCGTACCTATTGACGGTGTAGTATCCCTAGAAAAACCATATATAACAGACTCACTTAAACTAAATTTAGACATTAAATAAAAATCAGGCACACCCTCTTCAGTATCTAACCACGCCCAAACAATCTTATACCTTGGTGTAGAAAGAGGCAATAAAGATAAAGTATTATTATAATTATTAATAATATTAACATCTTTGTCTGTGTATCTATAATGAAAAAGTCTTGCTAAATAAACTACATTAGACTTAACAAATGCTATATTTTGCACACAACTGTTAACATTCGATATACTAAACGAAGAAGAAAAATCATAAACTTTTAATAATAGACCCCATTCTTCTTGAGAATAAGATAGGCTGTATACTGCAGAAGTAGTTACTATTGAAATATAGCCACAAATATCTTTAATCTCAGATACATTTTCCAAACCGATATGTTGTGACACAGATATAACATCTAAAGTATCAACATCATATTTAAACACAGTATTACCGTTAAATACAAACAATACATTATTGTTACTTTCTATTTTCAAAGAAGATACATTAAAACCAACTACACTATCAACCACACCAGTATTCAAGTCATATCTGAACACTTCGCTAACAGGTGATTGATAATAAGCATAAAAAACATATTTGCTAGAAATTGAAACACAAACATTATTAGAAGTAGAACAAGACTGCAACAAAGACCATGCATCTGTAATTATATTATATTTATATAAACCTGTTTTATAATATATAAAATAAATACAATTATTTTCATTATCAAAATCCCAGTTATGTTTTTGGTTTACTATACTTGTTTCTGAAATAAAATATGGATAAGTCCTATCATAAAAATAACCAGTTTTAAGATCATAAAAACCAAAATTATCTTTAGATAAATACCACAAACATTTTCTACTATTATCGTGCAATACTATAGCGCCGGTACAATCTATCTTTGTATTATAAACATTATTAATAACTATCTCATTATTTACTCCAGAATTAAACTCTCCAACAGTAAAAGATACATCATTAGGTAATGATATCTGATTAGAATAATAATTTATAGCATCATTAGAAATAGATAAAGCTTTATATCTATTTGAATCATAAGCAAACATATAAGCATACGTTTGATAATCTGTATTATTATAAAGAGAAATTGGATAATCTGTAGAAGTATACCCCCTAACAACTGTACCACAAAACAAAGTATCAACACCAGAAGCTAACACATAATTATCATCATAAGTATTTACAGTTATACCTGTTATTTTATTTACCGCAGGAAAATCAAACTCTAAATATATTCTACTAGGATAGTTTTTACCTAAATCAAAACTGACACCAGAAGAAGTTATTGTTGTGTTTACTTGTCTGCGTTGTCCATTCAGAGCAACAAATGGATCAGATATTGCATTTTCTATAAATATATTATCACAACAAGCAGACCACCAAGTAAAGTCAGACAAAACCCCATTAAAATATCCTACTCCTGGAGCCCCACCAAGATAAATTACAGAACTTCCTCCAAGAAAAGTACAAGGTTTATTTACCTCAATAAAAGCATCGTTACATCCAACCCTAAGTTTAGTTTTTGGTTGACATCTTAAAGATATTAAATTCCAAATTCCAGATACAACCGTAATGCCAGTATTATATAGTTCTTCGGATGTACCATTATATAACATTAAAGATAAATTATTATATTGATTTATTCCTAAACTTAAAATCTCATCATTAGGACCTTCCGCTCTAAAAAACATATTATCCTGCGTAACACCGCTTAAATAATCAAAAGGCTTAACATACAATAAAAAAGTATAAGAACAGCCAAACAAAAAATAAGGTTCTGATTTTAAATAAGATGTTCCACTACACAGCATCCCACTACAAACAACCCCATGAGTAGGTGTAACCCCATAATTTTCAAAATCTAAATCTAAATAATTTTCATTAACGAAATCGAGACAGCGACTAAAAGAATAATGACAACACGGATAGCCAAGATCTGTAATATTACCATAATATCCACTAGCTGTTACACCGCTTGTTGTCGATAAACCAACATACACAGATGCAACATTTATATTAAAATCAAAATTTAAACGAAATTTTTTACTTCCCGCTTGTATTGGAACGTTTACCAAATCCACATACGGTATTATTGTATCACTGTCTGTTTGATATATAAAACTATCATTTAAAATATCAAGTATCATTTAATTTTTTCCAATTTTTAGATATAAATTAAATATATTTTCCATTCTAATAAACACCTGACCATTTTATTTTCAAATTTAACTGATTTAATTCTTTGCTTTTTCCCTCATAACGTATTGGAATTTTTATATATTCAGCTGGTTGTATTTCCCCAACATATAGTGGTGAGCTTTCTACTAAATTTTTATATTCATTTCCATGCTTAACAAATAGTTTATCGTTTACTAATAGGTTTTCTCTATTCCTTGAATGTATCTTTATATAATTAACTTGTCCGCATAAACCAAGAGAATTATAAATACTTGTTATATATACAGGACTTCCACCTACCATAACACCAAAAACTTTTAGTTTCATTATTTCTATTATATTAAACTGAATTCTTCCAACCATAAACCCGTTAACATATAATTCTGACCAAAAACACCCGCCTTTACAAAACCAATCAAGTTTTAGCTTTATTCTATCATTTACATTAAACTTACATGCCTTACCAAATTTTTTAACTGTTCTAACATCATGCTTATAAGAGTACACACCCAATACGAACTCACCTGATAGCTTGTTCACAAGAGAAAAACATAACTCGTCACTAAACACTGATAATAAGACCTTATCTGATAATATATTTCCAAATATCTTACCATCACTATCCCAATATGTTATATAATCTAACTGAACACTACCCGAATCAGACTCATAATACAAATGCATACAAAAAGCATCTTTATTAGACGACAAAACATTCTTAACAGAGGATTTATCAACAAAAATATTATCAAGTACTAAAATTCCTAATTCATGTAAATAAATTCCACCAAACCATACATTAAATATATCTAAATCATTAAATAATAAACTATCTGTAACAACATTAAATACATACTTAATAACATAACTACTATAAAAATTAAGTCTAATAGTATTCCACCCGCTCATTAAACTTAAATTCCATCTATAGTAAGTGCCGTTTCTTTTATCTCCAATACATAAATAAAAGTTATCAACGTTATTAGATGAATATATTCTTAATACTAATTCGTCTGTAATAGACCATTCTTTATCCATTCCAAATTTTTCATAATAAGTACCTACTTCAAAAACAGTATTCTTAAAAAACCTTACACCTATAGAAGTAGAACATCCTTTTATATAAAAAAATTCTTCATAAAGTTCTACATCTCCAAAATATACTCTCCAAGAATCAACCGAGGCTGTTATAAAATCCTCTGAAACACTAACAGTATATTCGTCTATAATGAAACCACAGTCATACAAACCGTCAGTTTTAGCTAATACAGAAGTAAAATTACCCGCAGGCAAACTATCTAAATCTAGAACAGAATACGACACACATTCGTTAACAAACTGCTTACTGAAATAATAATTTGGTTGGCACACCCCTGTTTCAGAATAATTAATAGACTCTAACGCTAGCGTTTTATCTAATTCATAAATATTACAAAAAGTATTATCAAATTTTCTAACATTAGAAAATGATAAAATCTTAATATATTCTATAAATACTACATTACCCGAAAGCAAATTATTATTGAAAAAAAACTCTGATACTTGTTTGGTTTCATAAATTATTAAATCAATAGTAGTAAAAGAAACAGAATCAAACTCAGCAATTATAGTAGAATTAATATTATCTTCTATATCAAATACAGTAACTGAATCCATAACTATACTACACTTTGTTATATATCCAGCATACTCAGTGCCAACATTATATCCAGATTTTATAACAATACGATCACAAACTCCACCGCCAAAAAGTTTCAGATGTATTACCAAACTATCAGAAAAACTTGATACCATATAATCATTTATATCTGTTTTATTTCGTTTCCATTTAACATTATAAACATCTGTCAAAGTTGAACTAACACTTAATACTGAAGCCGAAAGAAGATCTATATATTTAGAATCTCCTGTATATTCCCATCTCGAATCCTCACAGCCGCTAATTGTTGGAAAAACACTAAATACCCCAGGATCTAAATTAAAAGCATCTTTACTAACGTTATTAGACAAGACATACCACCTAGCATCAGACAAAGAACATTGAGTAGTCAATAAACAAGGATTATCAATGTTATCTGAGTAATACATAACATTTGAAAAGTTATGCGCTTGTTGCTGGGTAAGAAACCCAACCCCCACATTAGAACCAAAATCTATAAAAAATTTATATTTTATATTACAGTCACTAATACTACAACTAGTATAACCTAATTTTTCCAAATAGGAATTATAATATAATAATAACTCTGAAGAACTTGTTTCTATATTTGACCATATAAATTCGTCTATTATAGAAGGTGTATTACGTCCAAATATTAAACTAGAACTATATTGATTTATTGGTTCATAAATTTTATAATCTACTATTGTATTATTATGTGCCAACTTTAAACTAATACCCAGATTATCTATAATATTAATATTATTTAAAGTCTCATTATATGTTTGATACCTATCAAATACTCTTATTGTATCTACATATCCCTGAATAAATAATTTAAAACTAGCGTCAACCGGAGGCATGAAATATTCAGAAAAATAATAGTTATTATCACCGCCATAAAAAGTAACCCCGCCAGGGGTATTACCAAAAGATAAATAATTAAATGCATTCTTTTTACTTCTTACTATTTTTTCTAAACCGTTAGGTGTATTTAAATAAATATTCGTATCATTATGTGGAGAAAATAATACAAAAACAGGAATTGTATCCATGATTATGGGTTCATATAAAGAAGAATCTGAATAAATCTCAGATCGCATTTGATATCCATTTCCACTCTTCAATAAGTAATCTCTAGAAAGATTAATTCTACAATTCAATATATCAAACATTATATCAAGATAACCACTAGCAGTATAAGCCAAACGATAAGAGGAAAGACCAGAAAAATAACACTTTCTTAAATAAACATAAAAAGACCGCGTGCCTTCGATCTTAAACACGTACGTACTTGATGTAGCAACATACCTACAATTATCCATTGTAAAATAACTAACTTTGTCACCTTGTGTTCTAAAAGAAATATTATTAGTCGGCAACTGCTCTGTTATTGTTATATTCTTAAATATCACCTCACATCCATTTAATTTTACTGAACTTCCACTTATAACTATATTTATATCACTATAATTACCAACACCAATTATTATAATATTTTTACTAATTGTATAACCACCTATGCTATAAGTACCAGGCAATACATAAATAATTTCCCCATTCGAAGCTTCAGATATAGCAGAAGTTAGAGTAATATAATTATCACCAACTACTTTTGCCCCATCAAATTTTACCAAATCTTCATTTATTTCAATATAAGACAAAAATATTGAATTGTCTATTTTAACAACAGAATCAACAAAAAAATATCTACACTTATCTACTAACTCATTCAAATTAACATATATAATATCTTGATATGCTTTATTTGTTGGTGAAAATTTCCATGCTGTAGGAACTAATGCTACAGCATCTGCTGGTGTCATAAATTCTTCACTATCAACAGTAATACTATCCAAATAAGCTATAACACCTGGACCTGTTCCTTCCACAGACACTTTATAATAATATTGTTTAGCACAATCCTGCGATAATATAACTATCCAATCATCACCATCACTTAAAAAATATTGTATATTATAACCGTCATTTATTATTTTCAATTTTCTATTACTAACATTTGAAACGTGGTAAATAGAAGAATTGCCGGATGATCCACTACAATAATAATTTACCCAAGAAGCAGTCCCATCATTATACCCAACTTTAAATTTAGATACACCAAATATCCTATCTTTATAACTATCATACGCTTCTACATTTAAAGACAGAGCTAAACCGTTTACAAAATCAAACGATAAATCATTATAGCTTAAAACTACTTCAAAAGGAGCACAGAAAAATATATTTGACTGTATTTTATCTCCATTAACTGACATTAGCTTCAAAGAACTATTATATATTCTAGGATCACCGCTAACTGCCCACCTTTTTAAATTTGGAGACCTACCATCAGAAAGATTAAAATTATCATTAGCCCCAACAGAAAACAACCAATCTCTTTTTAATTCTCTATATAAAATTCTATCTTCAAAACATCTAAATCTATGAACTGTAGTAACTTGATTACCGTAGGTTCCCTTGCCATACAAATTACCCCACCAAGCATATAAATCACCATTTATAATATAATCTAATACTAAATAACCATTAGTAGGACCTTGCCAATAAATTATAGTCCCAGTTCCTGGTACAAATTTAACACCTATCATATAAGGCCGACCATATACAGGATAAAACAACCTATTATCGCCATCATATATACGACTATAAGAATAACCATCAATATAAAGTCTAAATACACCGGCATCATAACTAATATAAATACTTTCCCCAGTATGATCATAATAAGCACTACGAAAAGGGGTATTACAAACAACAAAACCAGCACTATAACTATTATTATAATCTTCTATAGTAAAAGAACATTCAAATGTAATAACACCGGCTGAACGTATTATTTTATTTGTACGAATATTTCCACCTTCTAACTTTATATAATTATCATTAACATACGAATAATTTCCATCTATAACAACATCACAATATGAATTCAAGTCATCATTAATTACAAAATTATCAAAATAACATTCTAATTTCGAGCTACCATCCCAAGAACTGTGCTCTAATCTAATATATGATACATTAACATCCTCTGGCACCATCCAATCAACAAGACGAAACCACTGATTTTTTTGCAAAAAATATGAAGAAAATATATTTTCTTTTTTAATTATTCTAATTTTTCCAAAATCATCATTTTGTGCTGCATATTGTGCCAAAGTAGTCCAGTCACCATCTATACAAATAGTTGTTTTATATCCACAATTAGAATGAGTCCCCTGTCTTCTAATATCAAAGCGGTTTCCATTCTCAAAATAAATAACAAGTTGCTGAGACAATTCAGACGAATAGTAATAATTGCCTAACTCAAAATCTACCTGAACATTAAAATCTCCAACAGGCGTATATTTAGTATCAATATAAATATGTTCAGCACAATATTTTACATGAAGCTTATTATTTTTTATCTCTATATTAGAAGTTGAACCAGACCACAAGGTTTGATCATATAAATCGCCATCATTACCTGTAAAATCATCACTCATATACTCTACAAAACCAGATCCGCTAAATGAAGTATTAAATGTTCCTTCTCCGGCTTTAAAAGTTTCATCAATAATTGTATTTACATCATATCTCGATTTATAAATTGCTTTTATTGTTTGGTCAGATGTATTAGTAAACAGCTGCTTATCTATATTATAATTTCCTACTGATACACTAGATACAGTATTAACATCACTACTATATGATAAAACACTATCTATTTTAAGTTCAACAAAATACTCACTAAACCAACACAAAGATAGATCCTTCTCTTTGTATGTTAAACCTATACTATACGGTTTATTAATTAAAAATCCGCCAGCGGGGATTGAAGAACTAACACCTCCTATCCATGAAAAACTAAAAGGATAGTCGAGTTTAGAAACCAACTCACTATTAACAACACCGTAACTATCTTCATTAATAAATTTTCTACCACGTACAAATAAAGTACTAATACCGGGAGATTCTAACAACTCTAAATCAGTATCTGCTATACCTACCCCCTTTGTTAATAAAATCTTTTTTATTCTTAAACTAAAACTGTTATCACCATAAAGATAAACTTTCACATCTACAGGATAAATATAATCATAACCATAATCATATGAACCAATTTCACACCAGGTAGTTCCGTATTTTCTATAATAAAAATAAAAAACAGAATCTGTTCTTTCTATACGTAATCCTCCTGATACACTACCAACACCGCCGCTTTTATAACCATGAGAAGCATAAACATAGTGATTATCAAACCGATGTTTTACATAAACATCATTATAATAAGTATTATTTTTAAACACTGCTTTTAAAACTACTGAAGCTTCTCCACTAGAATAGTCGCTAAAACCATCAAAATATACATCTATAATAAAAGCCCCATCTATCGAAAATCTTGAACGTAAACTTTCAGCACTTCCCAAATGCTCAAGCCAAACTCCGCCGCTATCTACCTCATACGGAGAAGATATAATCCACTTATAGTCTAAAACACCTTCTTCAGAAAAATCAGTACTGTACTGATCATTAGATGTAAACTTATAAGCTATTTCATTTTTAGATTTATAACCAACGAACTCATTAAAAAGATAATGGGCTGTTGTATATGCATTTTTAGAAAACAAAGAAAAATTATCATAAACATCATAATAAGTAATATTGTCGTAACTATACATTAATGTGCACGGTTCGTATGAGCCTGTTTCACTAATATAATAAATAACAGCCCTATTAACACCACAATTACTACCAAGATCCACCCCAACAGCAGACAAAACATCATCTCCACCCTTTTGTATAGAATGTGACAAATCATAATTTATAACTACGTTGTCATCAAGATAAGAAGTTTTTCCAGATAAAATACCAAAATATAAATCATCAGAATAAGAAACATACCCCTGCCGTATAGGAATAAGAACATCATCAATATAACACTTTATCTCAGTTACTTTTATACTTTTTGAAGATTCGTTTACAAACTTTAAATATCTTAAACTTATATTATTAAAATTATATACAAACTTCTTAACAGTATAATCTCTACAAAAAGTTAAACTTTTGTTAAAGTTGTCTAAAATAGTAGAATTGTCCAGAACATTACCAGAATACACATAACTTAATCCATCGTTTACAGTATACCAAATCTTTTTTCCAGAAACAACTTTAGACGCTTTAATCTCACAAGATATAAACTCGGCTATTATATTACCTTTAACATGCGGAGCATTAAAAATAGTTGAAATAGCTACTAATACCTCAGTATCAAATAAAGAAAAGGTTGTTAACTCATGCCATTTGTCACTATAAAAACAATAAAAAGTCCAAGCATTGTCACGCTTCTTTATTTTTAATCCAACATTTCTTCCTAAAACATTACTAAAATTATAATAAGTAGGATCAACTTGATTTTCTAACTTAAATTCTAAACCATACTCCGGACTGAGTTGAAACGAAGAATAAAATCTTAAATAATTATTGTAATTCCGATCACAACAAGCCAGCCCTATATATACAAAATCTTCTATATTGCCTACATAATTAAACCTCAGTTCTATATCTATATCATTATAAAACTCATTAACATTTATATAATTAAACCATCTTATCGCTTCATTTTTTAATGGTCTTAATTTTAACCCCACATCTATATAAACAAATTCACCATCTTTACCAGGAACTAAATAATCATAAGGAGCGTACCAATCATCATAGACAGTAGTCTTAAAATTATAATATTTACTTACAAAAAAATTTTCTAAGTTAAGCAAATTTTTTAATGAATATGTATTATATTCACTATTTATATAATTACTAGAAACAAAATAAAACTCAGAATGTGTATACTTAGTAGGAACAAAACCTTTATGTACAATGTCGTTATCAAAATCATATTCATACACCAAACTGTCTAACAAGTCTGCAGTATAATCTAACAAATAACAATTTAATGGTTTAATTCTAGTATTATATATTGTTAAAACACCTTCTCCTGATTCGTTACTGGAGACAAAATAATCATCTGGAACAAAAGACGAATATACATTAATATTATCAAGGTTAAAAACCCTGTCATTAGAAATAAGACAAACATTTATAACTAAACTTTTTATATGGGTACCTATATAAATATCTTTTTTATCGCCATTATTATTTAAATCAAACATTACCATTTTAGAACAGTCTAAAAAACCACACACATCAACAACATAAGCTAACATATTACCTGTTTTTGTACATATTTCTATTTCAGAAAAACTTATATTTGGAAGATTCTTGTTATTATAAACAAAAACACCAACCCCTTTAGTTTTTACCTCATTTTTTATATCAAACTTCCAATTATCAATTTGATATTCTGAAATTATAACATCTTCTATATTAGAAAAACTCGGAGAAGTTTTAGTATTATCCAAAATTTCTAATAAATAATTATCAAAACTTTCTTCTTCAGTGCTATATATTAAAACACTACATATATCTATTGCTACCGGAAACTCATAATAAAACAAAACACTTCCTGGTATAAAAGAACATGTATAATTATTATACTCATATACATTAATTATATAATCATTCCAACTATATCTTAAAATATTTTTATTTTTTATTGATGTTAAATCTATAGGAGGACTATAATCATAATTATCTAACTCTATTTCAGTAACATCTGCATAAAGTATATTGTCAGATAAACAATCTATACCTACAATCTCGCCAGGAATTTCTGTCACATTTCCTTGATCGTCTTTAACATTAAGTTGACAACCAAGTATTTTATAATTAAAGTTATTATTAAATATTATATTAAATTCTTTATCATAAGAATCGGAATACTCTAATAAAAATGACAGTTTATCTACATAAGAGGTTTCATTATAAACAGCAAGTATTGGAATATCATTATTTGTCGGTGCTTTAAAATAAGCATAAAAAGAAACAGAAGAAAATGAAGTTTCCTCTATATCACTTTTATTTATACTATCAGAATACCCAGAAACTACACCGTAATAATTTATAACAAAATCAGCCTTTCTAGATATACCTATCTTTAAATTATAAAAACCTATTACATCTCCTCTATATACTCTACATACCCAATCTAGTATATGTTTTGACATCTTATTTGTTTCTGATAAAAAATAACTATTAACTACCTCATAAACATCTTTATTTTTCCTATATATTAAAATTTTTCCACCGCCAGAAAGAGCTTTACAATAAATTTCAAAACAATTAAGATATCCATCAAAATTAACACCAATTGTATAAAAAATAACAGTTTTATTCAAAAATTCAAAACTAGATTCTGGATATAGATCCTTACTATCTGAGAACCCAACACTAAACACTTTATTAAAATCTAAACTTTTTAAATCAGACGTCTTATATATACCCTTTAAATTACCAGCAACGTCTATATAATCAGATTTACCACTACTTTCTACAATATAAGTATAAGAAATAGAACCATCGCTATTAAAAAATCCAAGCTTTTCTGATATATCCGTATAAACAATTTCTGGTTTTGTATAATCACAATTTAATCTTATTTTATTTCCATCTTTTAATATTTTAAGACACGGAATCGGCATAGAATCAAAAAAAGAATTTAATTTACTTAAAATCTCATCTAAAAAGTAATAACCGCGCACAAACTCTACAACAAAATCTATACCATATATATTAAACAAAAAACTAGAATCCTGACTAATATTTATATTATTACTGTTAATAAATTTACCCAATAATATATGTAAATCTTTCCCGCCGCTACACATATAGCTATACTTACTATAATAAGGACACGTAGGCTTAGAACACCTGTATTCAATAGGAGAATATACAGAAAAATATCTTATAAATAAAGGAACTATCTCGTCATTAAAAATACAAAGCCTTATATTAGTAATTTTTCCCACCCAGGCAGCATTTTGTCTTAAATCTATATCAGAATACAAAAATCCAGTAGTTAATTTTTCTAAAATTACATTTTCATAGCACTTATCACAAAAATCAAAATCTCCATCCTTCTTCCAAGCAATTTTTAACTTTAAACTGTCAACATTTTTAATATAATAAACCAGCCTTAACATATAAAAACTACTAGAATCAATAGAATCATCAAACAAAACCTCTAAATAAGAAGATGTATCCATAAAAACACAACAAACATTATCATGCTCAGTAATATACAAACTACTTATTGTATTAAAAGATTGTTTGGGAAACTCAAAAATTTTGTTAGTTTCATAAGCACATCTTCCACCAACAAATATATAATCAAAAGCTGCTTTAGTTCCATACATAAAATATTATTCTTCTCCTATAGGTTCTCCATTTTCATCATAAAAAAAATAAGCCGTTGGTTTTGTTGGCTGTTCAATCCAAGTTGAAACATCTACTACATCAGGATAACCAAACATTCCATGCTCTACATGTGTTACAAAAAGAATATTATAAGGAATTACAAAATAATTACCAACAGCGGAAGTATTAAAAGAAACATTACACCAATTTAAAAGTTCTAAACATGTTTTTTCTTTTTCGCTTGGAACTTCAGCAAGAATATTTAAGTTATCACTATACATATCCAAACACCCACTACAGAAAGCTTTAACTAAATAGGTACTATTACAAGCCGCGAAATGATATGTTGAATAAAAAGAATCTGGATACAAATCTAACTTATGACCCGGAGCTACCCACTGCGAAATCGGAACATAACCAAAAGCTTTATATAAATCTGGAACTAAACCCGCATTAAAAATAACATATTCTTCCGTTCTTGTATTAAAAACTTCGCTTTTCAAACAAAATCGAATAAAAGAAGTAGAATAGTGTATTAACTTAAAAATATCTTTTTCCACAGGTAATACAATTTTATCTAACAAAGCCTGTTCCTTATCGTTGTATTCTATATTTTCACATTGTTCAGAAAACTCACCTCCATATCCCTCTTTAAATTCTACATCTCTATCGGATGAAATACCCCCACTAAGTTTGTATACAAAACCAAAAGGCATAGCATAAAAAACAGAGTCACCAACTTTTATTTTATCATTTAAATTTTCTTTATATAAATTAATACCTTTAACTTGTCCACTAATAATATTATCTATATTTCTAGAATAAGTTATAGCTTTTAAAGAACTAACCTTATTAAACGTAACCTCACACAACTTTCCACCAGTAAATCTACCACATTTCACTTTAACTTGCATATCATTATAAACATCACAAAAAAATACAACATCATTAAAAACAAATCTATACTTAGTACCACAGTACATTATCTTATTATAGTTATCATATGCTTCAAATCTTAACATATAACGGTACTTTCCGCCATCTTCTTTATTTTCGCCACTTGTATCATATTCAGGATCTGCCACTAAATTTCCAATACCATAAAATTCCTCAGAGGTTTCTAAACAAACATGTCCAACAGTTGTTGAACAGCTGTATTTCCCAGATAAAAACACCCCAAAAGTAAAATCTATAATAAAACAGTCAAAATCAACTTCTATATATACAGATTTACTAGCATCCTTAGCAACCCCATAGCAACAAGAACTGCTTTCATTGGAACTACCCATAGTTACTGAAAAATTAGAAGAATGAAAACCTTGCAATCGACAATAAATATTACAAGTTTCGTGACTTAAAAACATGTTATCAAATTCCAAATAAAAACCTCTGTTAATTTTATATTTTATATTTCCCTTTTGTATTACATCATAATCGTTTAACGACATTTCGTCAGTATCATCTTTTTGAACCAATGTACCAACACTGTAACAATCAAAATATTTCAAATATACTTTCTGCAATTCTACAATTTTAGTTTCTACTTCCCCATCATTATTTACAACACTCTCTTCTAACTCAACATAAAACATCCACGGTGGTCCAGAAATATTAGAAGGCCGTTCCTTAACTTTAATATCTATATAACAGGGGTGTGTTATCGAACAAACACCAACCCCAGTTAACTTTAATCTTATAGAATCCCCGTACAAATAGCCATTACTATAAGTACACGGTAAATATTCTATTTTAACTTTTTCACCAAAAGGAAAAGGATCAACAACCGCCCCCATATCACCAACTACCGGCTCGGCTATAGATACAGAAAGACCAACATCGCTATAATAATTATACTTATCTGATGCCGAAACTCTAGTATCATATATAACAATTAAAGCAGGTCCAGAAATAACAGGCTCTTCATTACCAAAATTACTTATTTCAATATCCCCGCCTTTATATTTATAATAGCCTTTTTCTCCCTCTCTTTCTGATTCTATATACTCAATCAAATCATTAAAACAAACACAATCATGTGTTTCAAAAGTAATACTGTCATCATCTGTAAAACTAATTATAGAACCAAACAAACCAAAGTCATCAGTAACAAAAACTGGATCTTTCTCTGGTAAATACCCATACTCAAAATTATTATTAAACACAGCGTCATTATCAGAATAACCAGACAATTTATAAACATAATTATCATCATTAGGATTAACACCGCTAAGCGTACTAAACGGGACTCTTCCATAATTACTAGAAAAATAACACAACCTAAAAAACTTCCCTAATCCGCCAAAAACAGGCAGTACTCCAACATTATTAACTTCTTTTTCTTTATCAAAAATAAAATATGATTTTTTTAAGTCATCATATGTTTCAAACATACGTAAAGCACCATCACCATAAAAAATAGGTTTAGATTTTATAGAAGCACCCAAAAAAACATAATCATATGCCTGCCGCCAAGCTGAAGCAAAATGATAATACAACGGAGCTGTTTTTAAATTTATTGCGTTATGCTCATCGTCCGAAATAAAAGACGAAGAACAACAATCAGAATTTTTATCAATTATTATAGCACCTATAAAATGAGTAGCCCCGGGTTTGGTTTTAGTATATTCATTTAAACATAGCTTCATAAGTTCAGGACCGTCTGTTTCACATTCAAGCTTATCATAATGTTCCCAAAAACTATAATTTCCTTCAACCCAAGGTATAACGTACGGTTCTGCAATAAGACTATAAGGTCCAGTAGTTCTACACCCAAGAGATACATAAGGAGTTTCCTTACTAAGATAATCTTGCGCAAATAATATAAGCTCACAACGACACGGCATATAAGCAGGACGTTTACAAATAAGACTAGGAAAAAATACAGAATTACTCACAATCATTTCTGCGTCAGTTGTTATCGGCAAAACACTAGGTAAAAGTGTACCTTCTATAGGGCCGTAAGCATCTTTTCCTTTATTTTTATAATCAAAAACACACTTACAACCCGGTAAATAAGTATAATTATGATGATAAGGATATAAACATTGGTATATAAAATTAGCGTCTCCAGCACGCATACGTTCATATCCGCATATATATTTATTTCTATCATAATTATAAGGCAACATCGGTGGTATATCTATCAAACAATTATATAATATAGATCTAATTTCACCTGGTTTCGGTTCAACACTTCTATTAACTACAAAACCAGTATCTAAAATGTCAAAATCTCTATAAGAACTAACATCTAAAACAACACATTCATCAATCCCTTCTGAATTTTCTAATGTTCCAGACGTAACAGGCCCTATAATATATTCTCGTGGTTTAACAATAACTATTGAATCATTCTCCCCATCCTTGAAAATTATTGGTATAGATCTCCACGGAACAGATGCATTTGACGGTAAATATGTAGGAGCAACTTCAAAAGTAGTAGTAGAACTTGCAGATTTATAATAATTTAAGACGTCTATACTATAAAAAGACGATGAATACCTATAAGGGTTTATAGAACCAAAATAATCATCTATAAATAAATACTTAAAATCACTAAACTCAAAATCATCCCCACTATAGGGTTTAAAAATTAAATCAGTACAGCTAAATCCTCTAATATATCTTCTATAAATATTATTCTGACCATCTTTAAAATGTTTAACCCCTGGATAATCAGCAAATTCGTTATACCTAGATACCTCACATGCTCTAAACGGAAACCACATAGGACCTACAAACCTAGAACACGGTCTTGCCCTTCGCATACCAATACCATATTTATCATAATCTCCTGTATAATAAACACCATCAAAAGATCTACCTTCAACAACAGGATCTTCTATTTCACCAGCTAAAGGAAAATCTGAAGCCCTATCGTACAGATATGGAGTAGTGTTTCCTAAAACAAAATCATGATCTCCACAGTAACTGCAATATATATAATCTATTGAATCTAATTCAATATATAAAATACTTTTCCCTTGTGCAAACCCTTTAATTATATCTTCTTCACTAATTTCTGATAATTGAGAGTGCGCTAATGTTCTATACACGTCCAAAAATAAATTACGAGCTTTTACCATAGACTGTAAACCAATGAATCCGTAATTATCCATTGTTTTTTTATATTTAATCCACCAATTAGATGTAAATAAAAAACCGTAATCAATAGATGCAGTTCTATTATCTTGATTTGTTCCTCTATTCCTATACTTAGTATCTCTATATTTTTCATGAATTATAACATAAAAAGGATTAATAAAAAAATCTAAATTATTACTATCTATAACTTTTTCAAAAGGATTTAATCCAGTATTATACGAATATGTATAAACATCATATTTTGATTTCCATTTATACATCACCTCTGGATCTGGTAACCCAACCTGCGATACTACTACTGGTATTCTTTTTAATATTGGTATAATATTTTCTTTATATTTTATAAAAAATAAATAATCTTGAACAAACTTGCTTACACCTAAAATATAAAAATAAAAAAACTCATTAAACTTACAATTAAAATTATCAAAAACAATCTTATCAAAAATAGATTCTTCTTCGTTTTCTGGATATTTATTATCTAACTCAAGTTTATCTTTATTGAATCCACAAATAGGAAGACCAAAAAACCTACAAACTTCTGAAATATGTGTCAAATTATGTTTTATTTCTACATATTTCTCCTCTTGCTCTTCTTGCTCTTTTTTCTTTTTTAATTCTAATGCTATATAAAAATCAGAAATACTATTACTAAATAAACGAGCCCAAGGGTTATTTTCTTTCCCCTCTAAAAAACTAATAGAAAAAGGCTCATAAAATTTATTATTTATATAAGATCTTACAGTTTTTTCATATAAATATTTAAAATTATATTCTTTCTGTCCCAAAGCTCCATGAGCACCTTCTCTTTTTTCTTGACACTCATTTAAATCTTCAACAGCAGTTAAAGGCTTTTCACCTCTAATAAGTTTTTGAATATTAGAGTTTTCATAATCCCTTTGTTCCTCTTCTTGTTTTTTAATAACGTCTTCAAAAAGAAATTTAAAACTTAAATAAGAAAAATAAAAATAAAAAACACTCTTTATATCCTCTTGTTTATATGTAGCACCCGTCCCTTCGTCTACTTCCAAATCGCAAGTTACTTTGATATAATACGGACTATTAAATGGGTTCTTAATAAGATTAGACAATGATATATTTGTTTCAGTATCCCCATCGTCTTCCTCACTACATTTTTGTTCAACTTTAATAGGATCTTCACAAACACCTTTATCTTTTGATAAATCTTTCATATCAAAAGATTCTACATTATCACATTCTTCAGGTATAAAAAGATTTTCTTTCTTACACCCTTCAGTTTTAGTAAAATATTCTACCTTATTACCGATAACAAGAGTAAATTCTAACTTAACTTCATCAGCAAAATCACTATTATATTCTTCTACATCTGGTATTAGTATAACAACACCGGCTGGAAGAGATCTTAAAAGTATAATAGTTTCTTCTTCTAAAACTTCTTCACTTTGTGGTTGGCTTCTATTCGGATTTGGCTGTCTTTCATCAGATATATCCTCTTCAATTAAAACATTTTCTGCCTTTTTAACTGAAAAAGAAAAATCAGAATTTATATCATAGTATTCAAACATCGGATGATATGCTTGATACTTTGTTTTATATTTATATGAATTATACGTACAATCTTTAATATAAAACGGATATACTTGATTTTTTATTTTTAAAATTATTACATTTTTAAAAAATATTACATCGCCATCTTCAAACTCTGTCTTTGTTTTATTAACATTTATATCAATTTTATATTTTTTCTCTTTCTTCTCTAATGTCCATAAATATTTTCTTGTTTCTTCATTAAAATAATACCACTGTAATGGTAAAGAAGTCATTGTAACTTCTTCGGTTAAACCAGCATTCAAAGAAAAAACCCTTGCACCAAACGATAAATCTTGACCTTTATAATCAGCATGTATTTTAGGACATTCATCTATATTTACATTTTTATATGAAACATCCAAAGTATAATTTGTAGCAAGATCATAAATACAATTTGATGCAAAACTAATATCATTATAAAACATTTCTAAGTTTACACAAACAGCTTTATTAGCATCAAACATACCAACACTAACTTTACTTAAAACAAACATACTATTATTAAATACTATATTACTATCTGAATATACAATTAAACATTTAGATAAATCAAATCTCGAACATAAAGTTGCTAAAGATACTCCAAAACCAATCTTGTCACATTTAATTAGAAGATCGCTATTTTGTTTATCTGACAATTTATGAAATATTTCTTCAAAAACAACAGATAAGTTTTGATTCCCTTCATTAAAAACACCTGTTTTAAAAAAATCATTTATAAGTGTAAAAGTATTTTCTGAAAGATTCAATTCAGAAATACAAATAACATAAGTATCACCATTACCAGGAACATCCAATAAAACAGATATATAATTTCCTTGATAAATTATTTCATTAACATTTAATGGATAAATAGCTCTCGGTAAAAAAAACTCAAAAAAATCATCTGTAACAAAATCGACATAATCTTTATACTCAACAGAGGGTGGATGGTAAGGCAGAGAAACAATTTCATTATCTTTAATATAAACACGCCTAGGTAAAACAACTACAGTTCTCAAAGGATCTTCATCTATTCCCCAATACGAAGATACCCCTTTTTCATAAGCTAAAACATTAACTGCATCATAAGTACACTGGTGTTTCAAATAAGCACTAAATAGTTCTACAATATGCTGAGCTAAAATATACCGACCATCTTTTACATATTCTTTATTTAAATATTTAAACACACCTGTATAATATCTACACCTTACTTTCGCACCAACACACGGGGTTTTTAAATCTTCTCCGGGATTTTCTGCTTCTTCGTCACTGCTATATTCATCTGCCTTTAATTTACACTTACCTTCAAAATAAAACAAACATGGGGACACCCTAGCCATAGCTCTTTCTAATAAAACTCTTACATATTGAGAGCTATATAATTTTTCAAAAAATAAACCAGACTTTCCAAAAAAACGATACTCATCAGCCATTGTCTACTAATCCACTACGCGCATTTTCATATTACCTGTATACTCATCTACAACATATTCAACTTTAAGGTTTCCCTCGTAATACCCTATTATTCGTTGTTCTATTATTGGTACTTTTTCTCCTGGAGCAATAGACGCTCTTTTCCTTTGTATATATGCTTGTTTATTTTCTAATTTCCATTTTCTTCCTTCAAAAATCAAAGTCAAAGATTTTATTTCTTTTTTTGGAACACTTGCCCAATCCGTATCGCACTCCCACAAAGTAGTTCCATCATAAAGTTCTACTATCCAACCTCTTCGCATCTTTCCATTTAAAACACTCATACAATATCTCCAGATTTTTGTATTTTTTATTATCTCTATTTTAAAATTAGTAGACAAATTGATTTATCTCTCAATTAAAATGTACACAATTATCATACCAAAAACCCGAAGGTTCCAAACCTTCGGGTTTTATCTTCCATAATATCTATACACAAATTATACAAGTAATTTATTCCAAACAGCGTTTGAAGCTTCTCAAGCTATTCTCAATCTAATAATTCACGTTAATGCTTGAATACTTTATCCGAACACGCTTTTTTTGTTAAAACTTACTGTTTAGCAGAGATCTCTTATTATTTGAATATCGAGAGCTAGTGTCAGGTTTTGCTTTCACAAAACATATTATATGCATTTTCTGTGCCAAAATTTGAAAGCCTGTATCTCCGACCAGCGAACGAAGATCTACGCTCTAAATGTTAACTATAATCAAAATAAACTCTATAATTAATACTTGAGTTACTCCCCGTTTCATCTGCTCCCAACCTAATACAAACAAATATAAAATCACTAACTAAAGCCCCATTATAGTTACCTATAGGCTCAGAATCATCTGCAGTAGCAACAACACTTAAATTGGCCTTATTAGCATACAAATAATTAGGAAGCGTTCCGCTAAGATCTGAAGCAACAACATTCGTTCTCCATTCTTTTCCTGTAGTAGGACTAGCTCCAGCTGTATTTTTTGCACCAATTGTTCCAAACCGAAAATACGTATCACCAGTACCATGATAACTAAATGACCCGTGATTTTGTAATCCAAATTTAACAGAATTCATCATTACAGCGCCACCAATAATCTCAAACAAAACACATTTAACCGGGGATTCAGTAGTAACTGTAACATTTCCGTAATTTAAACTACTTATATTATAATTTGTAGGTTGAGGACCTACATTTACTATCCTAAATTCATCTCCGGCTTCTAAGTTGTTAGTTCCGTTAATAAACTTTATATACAAACCCCTTGTTCCAACACGAACCCAGGAAGAAGAAGAAGTAGTTATAGGAGAACTACACTCATCGCCCCTATTAGAAGTCCAAACATACTTAGCCGTACCAACAGGAGCTGTTGCATTACCTTCAACAGCCTGCACCGGTTTAGTACATGTAATAGACCAATTATCACCATCACCAAATACAGCATCAGACCATTTAACCTTCAACCCATGAGTACCTACATTATACCAATGATCTGGGTATAATATTTCAACAGGACCGCCATCATCAAAAGAATCAGTACTGGTCCAACTAAACTTTGGAACATTTCCTGTACCACCGCCCGCAGTAAGGCCGTTGGTACCATCTATAGTTATCGTATACGTAGGATCAGATTTAGAATGATTATATTGCCCACCAGCAGTAAAAGTACCAGAATACTCATTAGACCCACCAGGAGTTGGAGACCCTATAGTTGTTTCTTTGTTTATAATTATGCTATATTCTTCATCAAACATCCCCTCCCAAGTTCCAGATACTGCTATACCGCCATTAAAAAAATTACTTGCCTTGTATGTATTTCCAGCACCCTGCGTAGGAGTATTAGATGTAAATCCTAATGTATCAAAAACAGTATTAGTACCTGAAGTAACAGCTACACTAGAAGCTGCTCCAATATTTCCAGAGTAAATATTAAACTTATTATTTTCCCATAAACAAACAGCATGCACCCAACTATCATTTGAGGGTTGTGCCGCGTGCATTTTCTCAGTTATATCTTTAGCAACAAATCTTGCATCTAAATTAACTCCAGATGTAAGTGTAATATTATGATATCCAGAGCCGTCTATATTTATACCCAATATGTTATTGGTTGGACCTATAGTAAATTTATCTCCAACACTGCTATTAGCCTTTACTTTACCTCTAGTTCCAACACCACTTGTTGTAGCTCCCAAATATGTAGAAGTAGCAGCAGCTACTGAATATTCAACCCACCTTGTCTCGGCTGCCATAATTAAATAACCTCCAAAAATAATCTTATTAAAATTTAAGACATTACCTACTAACTAAACAGTTAGTTAACCTACAATCCATCATTTCTTATAATAAATTCAAACTCAAACGGGTCCATAACATTTCCAGATAAATCCTTACATTCAATACGAACAGTATAACTACCTCCATTATAAAAATTAGTCGTTATTGGATTAATGCTTGCTAACAAATCATTACGATCAAGACCAATACCAAAAATAGAAGCACCGAGATTTTTACGCTTATATTTTTCAATTCTTACATATATGCTTTCAGAAGAAAAGCTTGGAAAAATATCAACATTGTTTTCTGCAATCATCAGCATAGGTATTAATTTTTCATACTCATGTTTAACTATATGATAAATATTATAATAATATCTTTTTCCATATTTCAAAAAATAGGAAGAAACATTTATATCACCTCGCGTATTAACAACATATACTATAATTTCAACATACTCTAATGGTTCAAGGAGACTAATGTCATAACACCAAGAAACAGAATATCCTCTGGAAATTTTACTAAACTGTAAAACATCAACATAATTTCCAGTTATTATATTAGTATTCATATATATATTTATTCCACTTTCTGTTACGCCATAATGTTTATCATAGACATCAACATTAAAACAAAAATCAGGAGTACCAAAACTAAAATTATCTACATTTATATTGAAATTTTCTATTATAACGGTATTAAGTTTTACCTCAAAACCATAGTCATCAACATCTAATAACGAACAACAAGTATTACATACATAACTCGATAATGCACCACTAATAACTTGAATATCGGAAAAATAATAAGGAAAAACACCAGATACACTACAAACTATTGAGGAATAAAAATCATTATATACTTCATCAGAAACTTTTACATCTGAAAAAAACCTGACTAAACTACCCCTATCTGTTTTCGTTTCTGTCTTTACGTCACAACGACTTGCTGTTGAACATATTACATTCACTTCATGTGGAAAATATTTCCAATTTGACAAAACAAAATCAACATCAACATTTGTATACATATCGTTTTTAGACTCAACAACAAACTTAGTAGCAACATCAACATAGTATCCTTGATATAACTCCCCTAACCAAAAATCAATATAAATGTCATCAAACCAAGAATCAACTATAACATCAAAACAAAATTCTACCTGCTTAGATATAATTCCACTACCTGATAAATCTCCCCACAAAAATTCCACGGGCTTTTCTAAATACATCGATTTTAAGTCTGCAATATCGTAATAACCATACTCTGTAGTAGTCAAACTCACACTATCCTTATCATGCAAAGCAGTTTTAAAATCAGATATAACATCTAAATATCCATCTTTTTTATTACCAACAACAAAATCTATTTCATTATTTATACTAAACTTATTAAAATCATTTACTTTTATTACATAATTTTTGTTTATAATTCCAGAACTATGTGTAAGTTTTAATACAGTATAAAGCTCCGAAGGAGAACCAAAATATTTAGTAAAAATGGAATCGTATTTTAAACCAGAAACATGCCAATGACCCCCATTATCAAAAGAAACTGAGTATACAACACCAGAACAACTATTAGATTCGAATATTACCTCATCTCCTGAAAATATAACTTCTGGCCAATTGGTTAAATAACCATTAATCATATTATTATCATACCCGGATTCTCTAAAAAAATTACTATTATCATATATAGTATTATGTAAATAATATGAATACAAAGGAGGTTTTGGCGGCAACAAAAATAAATCAAAAAAATAACATTCAATAGAATATCCACTAGAACCGCTTCCACCCAAACGTATTTCAGAAATACTAAATGTCCGTTTTATTACTAACTTAGTTAATCCATTTATAACAATATATGTATTAGACCCGTCACAAGTTATACTAAAAGTAGAACACTCATTAAAATATAACTTAGAACTAACACTATATTCATTTCCATTAATTTTAGCAACCAAAGACCCGTCTGAATATACATATACGTAATTATCAGACGAAAAATAAACGAGATAACCTTCTCCAAATAACAAATAACAATTAAAAAATAAAGTAAAAGAAGATTTACTTATACTGCATGACACATATGTAGTACCGCCAAGAATTTTAACAGCATAAGTATCGCAAATAGGTTGATGAAGTGCTGCACTATGATTAGAAAAATTCGGCCCTATTTTAGAAATTAAAGAAGTAGTATCTAAAAAATTCACAATATAAGCATCGTCAAAAACATACTCTAAAAATCCAATACCTGTATGAATTATAACATCATCTATATGCCAATAGTCACTAGAAGCATTTCCACGTGTTTGTCTGAACCTTATCCTAAACTCATTATGTAAAGAATCCTCAAACAACGTATGAATTTTATCATAAATTTGTCCAGGAGTACCGTTACCATAAAAAATATCCAATTGAACCCAATCGCTCTCATTATTTAAATACTCGACTATAAGATTTTCATTTGAATCAGGATCTTCACTAAAAGAATCACTTCCTCTTCTAATCCAATAAAAAACAACTATAGGAACTACAACATTAATAGCCTTTGATGTTACACAAACAGCACCAGACCTGGTATACATTGAGTAAATCCCTGATTTAGCAGTATGACTGCCAACACCAGCAACACCATTACCGCTTTTTACCCACCCGTTTGTATCTAAACTACCGCTTTCAAAATCGTCTTCAAATAATTTTATATTATTTTCAATTTCAACACCATCATAATAAATAAACAAACTAGTATAATTTATATCATCAATAAATATAATTTTAACATAATATTCTATTTTATCCACTTCTGGAAAAAATGTTTTACAAGAATAACAAAGAATATTACCATCAACATCAACAAAACTTATATAATAATTTTTCTCAATTAAATATGGAATTACTTGGTTGGGTATTCTAACAACTATGACCTGGTTATAAGCATTATACCCAAAATTAGAAGGCTTTATTAGTAATTCTAGTCTTTTTGAAAATTGAGGTAAGTGCCACACGACGTTGGCCTCTAAGTGTACTGATAATGAAATGTAATCACAAAATCATAGTTACCCGGATCAAATATAGAACTACTTATAGTAGAAATTCTCGGTCTAATAGAAAGCATGTCACCTATTATATTAGGCTCTTTAACATAGTATACTAAATTAAATTTTCCATAATATAACTCATTTCCTTTTATTGGAAAATCAGACACGTAATCATATACAGGATCTATAGTAGTACTTTGCTGATCTTGACTAGGCCAACCACCAGAATCAGGAGACCTATAAACACAGGCAGATAACTTACATAATTCATTTTTAAGAACAGTGTTTAAAACAGAAGAGTGCGTTGCATCATCCCACGCAGTTACATAACAATTATAGGCTTCGCCAAATTTCATAAACAAATGTAAAGTATCACTAAAGTGACAGTCCTCTTTATAGATAGGAAACTTATAAAATAAACCTTTATTTATTTCAACAGGATCTGGGCTCACATCAACAATATAATCTCCAACAGAGGAACCAAACATACAAATAGGATAACTATCTAACTGATCAATTAAACCTATTTCATTTACATCATCAAAACACAAATAGCTATTCCAATATTTTATATCATTAATACAACCCCTAAAAGTAGAAGTATAACCAAAAGAAGTATTACCTATACAAATATTACCAGACCCGACGGTTCCACTTACCATAGAATTATGTAATAAAAGACTATTATTCTTATACAAATAAAATCCACTATTTTGATCATAAGAAACAACTATATGATTAAAAACCCCAGAAGATACAGTACTACCTGTATCAGATTTATATTCAGCAACATCTGTCTTAATAGAATACGTTATAGTATTATCTTTTGAACAACCTACAGAAAAATATGTTCCACTAGTTACAACATTAATAAAAGTAGAATTATAACCAAAACTATCAATTCCAGAAGAAACCGCCCCATAATTATCAACATAAAAAGAAAAACAAAAATCACCATCCAATGAAAAATCAGCATTACTGTATATTAAACTGTCAGCATCACCATCAAATTCTGGAGCATAAAATTCAAAAGAAGGGTAATAAACAGGAACAACGCCGCCAGAAGAAACTAAAGCAAAAGAACCAACAGAATCAGAAAAATCTGGATAAGATGACCCTTCTTCATTTAATTTCCACCAACTATCAACTGCTGGGGTTATTGATGTTGCTTCAAACCTTTTTCCACTTACAGTAGGATTTGGAAACCACTGACCTTGCACAGCAGAAGGCCTCTCAGATAAATATATTTTATTAAATGGGCTTATTGCCTTTTCCGCCACCTTAACGCGGTTTGCCTTATAATCATCATAATCATAAACATTTACGATCGCAGAATACTCCATACTCTCGTCTTGCGCACATGCAATCTTATGCATTTTATTTCTAATTTGATCTTCAATCCAAGTACCAACATTAACCTCACCTGCAACTATATGAGACCGTGTCCCGGCTGGACTTTGATCGTCCATATTAGGACTAGTGAACACAAACTTTGGATTGTTGATATCCTTCCAACCGTTTCTGTTAAAATATAATGTGAACCCTACTGCCATTATGACTCCTACTAAAAAATAGACCATTTCCAACTGTTTGTTATCTCAGCCGGAATCGGTTCCGTATATAATTTTATATCACCTATTCTTTCTCCAGAAATAGGATTAGTCCTTAATGCTACCCTATGTACATATACGCAATTATCGGCCAACCCCTTAATATACGTATAATGATAGTTTTTATTATTTAACCAGCCGTTTTTATCAATACTTAAACTTACTTCTACCAAATGCAAATAAGCCTTATAACGAGGTATGTTTATAATTTTTTTTGTTGATAAGTGATAGCTGAGCCTAACAATTCCATGATTTAAATCATCCCAGCCTGTTATATCTAATCCTGTACCCTTAACTACCTTATCAATATACTTAGCAACAAAATAAGTTTCCCTTTGATCTACTTGAGTTATTTTGTTATATTTTCCATACTTTGTTATATCTTCCATAAAAATCTCCTAAACCCAATCCTCTAAATATAAATTAATGCTGTTTTTGTTTTTTAATAATTTGTTATTTGTCATTATTACTAACCCTATTATGAATACAAGTATCGAAGACTTAAAACCGGAATAGAAACAAAAGTTGACGAATCATGTGGTATCTCTATACATATATTAAAATATAAAACAGTATCCGAAACAGATGAAACATTCGATAGCTCGATACGATTACTATACCCTCTTAATGATGTAGCAGAAGTATGCCAAAAATCCCCTGGGTAATCATAAGTAGTTGTCTTTGCTTTTATAAAAGATGTATAATTATTAGACAAAGTACCTGATAATACAGGCAAATTAGTTGTAGTATGAGTCATATCATCCCAAGCTTCAAGGTATAACTTGCTTGTAATTGTACCACCCACATATACAGCAAACGCATACCTATAATTATGACACCCTGCCAACGGTACCCTATACATATAATCATCATATTCAATAAAAGTATATGGAACAATAGTACTTCCAGATTCAGGTCTTATTGTAGCAGATCTTGTTCCAGAAGCATATGTACCGCTGCACATATCTTCTATACCACCTCCTGTAAAAACAATAGTACCATTGCATGTTCCACTAATTACAGGATAAAATGTTCCGTCAGAATTTCCACCAGCTGAAAAATTATATTCTACATCGTTCGCTGTTGAGTTATACAAAAGTTTTATGGTTGGCTGTGACATATTTTTTTTACCTAATTCTCTTAATAACAGGCTTCACTATAATTTCGGCAAGCTTATTATCTAAAAATAATTTTACTGTATCATATTTAACACCGCCTCCAGTATCAAAAACATCAAAATAAAAACTAAATCTATTATCAACAATATCAGCACATATGTCTTCTGGAAATATCTCTGGCTTATCAGATTCTTCAATATAAAATTTGCAAGATTTTGACATTAAATTTCCGCTATAATCAAAAGCTTTAATATTCAAAGAAACACCAGCTCCACTATTAAAATCTACAGCAGGATGATATGACAACGCATACCCACCAGAAACAGTATAAACAGTAGGTATTACTGGTACCCCATCTAATATTAATTCAATAGTATCTGGATTAATACCTATACCTTCACCATCACCAATAACCGCATAAATATCTATATTTTTTGGAACATCTGTAGCACTACAAGCAGGAGAAGTAGTTATAACATTAGGAGGAATATAATCGTCAATTACATCAAAATAACAATTAAATCTAAATAAATTTTTAGGAGAATCTGTATCATATATACTCAAATAACAATATATTCGTGAAGAAAACTTATACAATGGGTCTGGAAAATAAATAAATTTTATTGAATATCTTCCACCTCCAAGGTCTATAAGTGTCATTGTACCAACGCTAGATACATCTTTAAAACCAGAATCATAGTTAAAAATACTATTTATCTCCCTAATTTTAAAAGAAAAAGAAGAAACATCAAAAGCATGAACTTGCGGAGAAATAAGAAACTCTATAACAACGCCTCTAGAGTTTTTTGTGCTATAACATTCCGGTAAAAAATAACTCAAAAAATCAAATATAGAAACAACAACAATACTATTTATTGGATCGTTAATATATGCAGATTCTGTATTAAAAACCAAACCATTAGATTCTATAGAATGCCCAGCATCTAAACTTACCTTATTTTCACCTAACTTGCTTGATATGCTAGTAACCCTCCCACCTGATACAATACTTGCAACACTTTTAACTTCTATATCTTCTTGACAAAATCTTTCTAAAAAACCAACAGCCCCATCAGATTTAAGATCATTAGAATAAAAACTTTCTACAACCTCAGAAACAACATCACCGTAACTAAAAACTAAACCCTGTGATACAGAATCACTAAGAATTTTTATATAATTATTTCCATACACATAATCGGAACTTCTCCAAGCAAAAGTAGAATCAGCGTAAGCCGTTACAGTCTGAGTTAAATCGTCCCCCAAAGTATAGATAGTATGTGCTTCTCCACTTACATTTGTAGAAACATCGTTAACGGAAAAACTTCCATTTAAATCTGATGTTTTGAATCTAGCTATAACATTACTAACCGGAATTGCATATTGATCTAAAATTTTTGCTGTAACTTTTATTTTATTCTCCTCAACATAACCTCCAAACCTAACTTGAGAACTATTAATATATCTAACAAAAGAATTTTTAACTAAATTATAAGTACTTAAACTCTCAATAGAACAATCAAAATTATTAAAAGTAACTAAATCTTTTTGTAAAGTATAAAATAAATCATTAGATACAATAATAATACCATAAACTCCCTTATAATTACCACATCTCTGATAAGAATACAAAATATTTGACACTTTATACGTATCTAAATCAACTATATATATACCATAGTTAGAACATAAATACAGCTTACCGTTATAAAAATCAGAACAAGAAACAGCTCTAGCCTGATATATAGCTCTATAATCTTTAACAAAAAACTTTTTACTATCCAAAACATAAACAAGAGGAACAGGTCCGTTACTTATACCTGTAGCACTAGCTACAAACAAATCTCCAACAAAAACAATATAATTTCCAGCAGCAAAACTATTATCTAAAGAATCCTTGAGATAAACGTGATTACTTTCTATATAATCAACTTCAGTAAATGTTACATTATTCAAATGTGTTCCTATAGTAGACGGCCCTATAATACATTCTTGTCCTGGTCTTATATTATTTGTATCATCAACATTAACATAGTTTTGCCCTGCCGGAGCAGAAGCACTAACAGTTCTTACATATTTTTCTATAGAACACCCTCTAATATCAAAACTATAATAACCAACAGTATCATATCTTACAGATTTTATTTCTTTTAAAGAAATAGTATCTAAATCTAAAATCCAACGTCTAAATGTTACACTCGATAAACCACATTCAACTGTAAAAACTAAAGCACCATCATAATCAAAACTAGCTTTTGAAGAACAAGCAAATGTAATAAATTTTACAGGGTCTGTATAACTTGATTTAATATAAGAAGATATAACATCTCCATTATAATTTAAAGATACTAAACCAGACTCATCTATATAATAAAAAAGGCCCTCAGTTGGACCTATAGAACATGCTTGTGTAGAAACATTTATATTAGCCATATTTTCACTTAACTTTGATGAACAGTTGCTGTTATAGTTGCATCTCCAACAGAATCACCTGCTATATAATTTATACTAGCTATACCATCTTGATCAGTAGTAGCATTACCTACTGATAAAGATCCAGGACCTGTTAATTCAAAATAAACAATTTTATTTGGAAAAGGCCTATTATATTGATCCAATACCGAAGCTCTTATATAAGACGTACTCAAACTATCAGCCGGCAAAATTGCTGGAGCAGAAGTAACAGATATAGAATTAACCATTTTATCAAACTGTGCAACTTGATAATCATAACCGGTTTTTAGCATATAAATTGTAGATCCATTACTATTAGGATCTGGAACAGCAGAAGTATCCCTACCAAGAGTAAGATCATAAACTGTTTCCGGCGAACCGCCATTAATTAAATCCAAAACCATTGATCCATAAATAGCGTGTGTAGGAGAGTCAACATTAGAAAAAAACATAAGAGTACCTTTCACAAACATAATACATGACACAAGATCGTTGTTGTTCACAATACCATCATCATTAAAATCATAAACAGCATTTCCATCCCTATCCTTTACTTGACCAAAAACAGCAGCCTTTACATTTTTAAATTGAGTTCCTGCATTTCTAGATATAACAGAACCAGACTCAAGATCGATCTCATATAAAGATCCTTTAGAAGAATCTGTACCATCAAAGTCATTAAAATAATAACCACTTTTATAAAACCTAATTAAATCTCCAGAGTTATATGAGTACGTTAAAGGTGTTTTTACTGTAACAGTACTAGTAGTAAAACTATCAACAATTTTATCCTCGCTCTGTCCTAAAGAATTAGGACCAATAACAATACGTAAATCATTTGCTAATCTACTACCATCAACTATAGATAGCAGTGTCTGACCAGCCCCCTCGTTAGAAGATAACTTTGTTGTATAATGTTCTACAGCAAAAGCACTACCGCTTATTGTCTCAGATGCTGTAGATATAATTTCAAATTTAGCCATTTGAACACACACCAAATCTATTATCTTCCATTTACGTATTATTACTCTAGAAGAACCCTGCTCCAAACTCCAAAAATATATACCGTCATAATCTAAAGATAAGACTTGGCTTGATACTGGAACATCTAGAATATAACAAAAGGCGGTTTCACCATCAAAAGTTTTTTTAACTAAAAGCTGCAAAGAATCATTTATAGTATAAAAATAGTTATCAAAATAAACAAAATTTGGATCTTGTAATGATATATTAGCCATTCTACTTTAACACTCTCTTTTTAGGATTCCATATTAATTTTATATCTTTATAAGTGCCTTCAATAAACAAATCATCAGTAACTTCTATATTATTAATATACATTTTTATAGAATCCACATCTATACCTGAAGAAGGATAATCATCTTTTAATTTAACGACAACAAAAGAAAACAAACTAACATTATCTCCCTCTGGACTATAATAACTAACATAAGGTTTAATGTTGTCTGTATTTACATTCCCCCAGTCTATTTTATCACATATAGATTCTATAGCTTTTGGCAAAGAATCCCAAAAACCATTAATAGCTGTAGTGTGCACATAAATAGGCTTAATACTGTTTCCATCTTTGTCCTTATACAAAGTAGATATAGTAAATACGTATTTATGATCACCAACTTCGTTTAATGGAATAATAGACTTTAAATCAACGTTTATTGTTATAGCCCCGCCATCAGAATTAGGATTAGTAACAATTATATCAGGCATTTTTTTTATTTTTATCCAGAATAATCTATTTGATTAGCTAATGACAAAATACCCCAAGTTAAAGCATCATCAACACTATTTAAACAAGAATTCGGAAAATATTCTGGATCATTATATCTAAGCTTTTGTACTTTAGATCCTTTAGCATAAGAATTTTGTATTCCGTTAAACCCATGCACACCGGCTGTTGCTACCTCTATAGAAGTCGATGTTCCAGACACCATTGTAAAATAATCACCAGGAATCTTATTACCACTAGCAGTTATACACAAAGAATCTCCAGCAACAGCATCCAACCCAGATTCAACATATAAAGTGCTAGTTCCAGCTGTATACGTGCTAGAAGTAACAACCTCACGAATATCCGTACCAGAAAGGCTTTTAGAATCTATTGGAAGATCAAAACCCAAAACACCACTTGCTGTTCCAGACGGATCAACTTCAACAGAAGAAGCCGAAGCACCAGCTAAAGTCTTAGATATCGTACCTGATTTTATAACAAACCTGCTATTAGTAAAAGAACATCTGCAATTCTTATAACCAAGAGTTTTTCCAGCATCAACAGTCTCCATAGTAACTGCCCGTAATTTTGTCTGAATATCAGATGCTACAGCATCACCAGTTAAATTTATACCCTCATCAAGCGTTATACTATAAAACTTACTAGCATTATCTATTTTAACTTTTAACTCTTTATTGCCAGAATTTATAGTAAAAACAGCACCTTTAAACCCAGAACTTTTACACCAACCACACAAAAATTCTTGTATAAATATATCGTCTATTGTTGTTTTATTAACATAATCAGAATATGCATTTGTCCTACATGTAAGTACAAACTTTTCGTCACCTTCTGCACCAACAGGTACTATTTTTAACAAATCCAAAGTAACAGTTTTTGAATTCTCAGAATAACCTTCCAAATCATATACAGTAGCATTTATGGCCATTTTTTTTACCGATGCTTTTTTGTTAACTTACGTTAACAAATGCACCACTCTCCTTTTTTTAGAATGATGGGGGCATCTCCCAAAGCTCGCAATAAAATATTGCGAGCGCCGTTGATATCTCTATCGATCCTGTTTCTTTTAAAATGTTAATGTATTAACAACAGTTAATTATCCTCTTTTGTTAATTTTTTCTAAACTTCAAAATATCTTCTACCTATAAATTCAGTGGTATAATATGGACAATTATCGTCCATACATATCCACCCGCTTACTCTTCCTTTTTGATAAAATCTCATTCTTCCAAAAGTTTGTGTATGGTCTGCTTTTGGATACGAACCAGACACCGTACTTTGCGTAGAATACTTACATAATTTATATCTATACCCTGCCTTATTTGGATCAGATCCATCATTATACCTTTTATTCGTAGGTAAATTCCCACTACAAGTAGTACCAAATCTCTGCTCCCAAGTTAAAGCACAACGATTAAAAGACATAACTCTCCCTTAAAGATGAAAACGTTCTTGCTGGGTAATTTAAATACATTACATGTATATCTTCCTCATGACAACTAGTATCTATAACTAAAAAATCATCACATAAAAATTTAGGAACTTTGCAAGAAGAGTCTATACTTATTATAGCGTCCTTTAAATAAACAATATTACCTGCATATATAACATCGCCCCAACTTAATGTAGCTATATAATAATTTTTAAGAAATATGACGTACTGGTCCGTAAAATCTAACCTTATAGACTCATTACACGCTATCCTATTAGCTATACGCAAAGCCGGGCCAGAAAAATAAGCACCGTCTAGACAGGCCTTTAAATCTTTCCCTGTCTTAACATACCTAACATTTATCCAATGTAATTCTAAAATATACTTATCCATAAAAACCGATGCTTTTTTGTTAACTTACGTTAACAAATGCACCACTCTCCTTTTTTTAGAATGATGGGGGCATCTCCCAAAGCTCGCAATAAAATATTGCGAGCGCCGTTGATATCTCTATCGATCCTGTTTCTTTTAAAATGTTAATGTATTAACAACAGTTAATTATCCACACAAACTTACAACCACAAAGGTTGGTGCTTAATAGTTACGTTAGCATTTGCTGTTTTCCCATTATCAATAGCAGAAGGATTATGTCCAACAGCAGAAACTATACCATATGCTGTTTCATTGGCATTCCCAATACCAGGAAAACCAGCACTAACAGAGCCCTGAAAACCAGTAGCATCAATAGAACTAAAAACAACACCAGTAATATCATAATCTGTTGACTTTGTTCCCTCGGCACCACCACAAAGTACATAACTAGGGTGTGGCTCAGAAACCCACTGTTGTCCATTATATGTACATTGACCTGCACCCTGTGCACTACCCTTACTATAAGTATATCCAGTCATATAAAAGTCACCACTGGGGCCAGAAACAGCAGAACCGCACGCTGCAGGATTAACAGTACAGTTAAATTTAACTGTAGAATCTTCACAACCAGCGGCATTAACAATTTGAATTTCAGGACCACCACCTCCATAAACAACCACAGAGAGTGTTTGAGTAAAATTCTTTATAGTATCATATGGCGTAAAACTACCCAACTGCCATAATCTTTGTACGTTAGGAGACAAATTCCAATTAACAGATACTACCCCTGTAAATCCATCTACTGTTGTAGCCGACCCTATAATTACTGACATTTTTTTATATCCGCCTTTATCTATTATTTCTAATTATAAAACATTAAGTTTAAAAAAAACTTATATCATCAGTATCCTCAAATTCGACCTCAAAAGCTTCCTTTCCTTTAAAAACATAATCTCCCTGCATATCCTTATATGTACTCGCACTATAATTTGCAGAAGAATATTTTCCATTTACATCATAACCAATAAAATCCACACTCTTCTTTAACTCTTTTGTACTATCAAAAGAATCAACATTAAATACATCCACCCCAAACTTTTGAAATATTACAATAGGCCCTATAGTTAATGGAGCAGACATTCTCGATTTTCTAGATATTAATCTCATACTATTCTCCTATACCAACCAATGAAACATTATATTTATATACATCGCTAAAAGGAACCTGACTCAAATCACATGAAGCACCTGTAAGCTTAAAAGTAACACCACCAAAAGTTCTTGGCAATTTAGAAATATCTAAAGTTTTAAAAGGACTATAAACAACCAAATTCAACGTTGCAACCCCATGCACATCATAATTTATAGAAATAGAATCACATTGAACAATTTGATCATCTAATATTTCTGCATCAGTAGCCTCAAATGTATAATTAACCGTAGGCACGTTAGTACCTAATCCACCTGTATAAGAAAAAGACATTAAAAAAGCACGATCTGCTATATTTCCTATACTCATAACCATGTCTTCTCTATTGGCAGAATTAAAAGTTATTGGATTCCCAAAATACTCAATACTAAATGCGCTTTTAACAACATCCCCAATATAATAACTATAAGGACCAGCCGTAGAAGAAGCATTATAGCCAACTCCTTGATCAAAAATCTCAGAGAGTTTAATTAAACCTTCAGGAACATCTCCCAATACAGAAATATTTCCAATATTCTGATACACATAATAATACAAATCATCATCGCACGAATATACTTTAGTCCATTTAAATTGACTGTTTATCTTTGTAGCACAGCCTGTTTTGTCAGACTCTCCTGGCATAAAAGGATAAGCAGAAATGCTAATAGTCTTTTCCTTTGGCCCCTTAACAATATCTCCTTCCAAAGTTTTCGATATTTTTGAATTAGCAGATACGTTTATACTAAAAACACCATTAAGACCAATATCTAAATCTCCAACTATTCTACACTCACACGGCATAGCTACTCTCCCTCTGTTTCTTCCTCATAAAGAGTGTAATCACCAAAAACACCAACAGCTGGACCGCCTTCTGCCCAATCAGAATGTGAGTGCACAAGAATTCCACCATCAGGACCTACACCCCTAGGTGAAGAATCTCCAGGTTCTCCGGTTGGTACATTAACTTCTCCTTTTTTTGAAGTAGAAAGTTCATTTTTTGCCTCTTTATCTAATGGATCGTAGTTAGGATCTCCTGTTGTTTTACTAGAAACAACAGTTTTAATACCCCACTTAATAGGTTCAAAACGAGAAGAAGTTGATTCTCCAACTTTCCTTGTAACACCAGTAATAGCACACCAAACATCACCCGGACTTGTCTGTACTCTTCTATTAACTTTTAACAATCTTAATTTATACATTTTATCATAAGCAGTTATATTAAGTATAAGCCCACCATACTTAGACATAGAGGGTGTAATATCTAATGATTCGACATAGCCAGTAAATAATAATTTTGAATTCCCATCAACACTAACATATATTTTTATATTATTACCAGAAGTTATATTACTAGAACCTCTCGGTAATTCTACTGTTATAGAGGCAGATGCCCATAAAACACCGCGCTGTCTGGTAACACTAATAGATTTTACATAAGGTGTTTTTAATACAACATCTCCAATTTCCACCTTTGCCCTTACAGACTGTACTTCCACTTTAAACTCCTATTCGTAATATGCTTCTGCCGGATTATTATAAATAGTAACATTAACAGCATCTCCTACTTCAATAGTAGACATGGTCATGTTTAAAGCAGTGTAAGTTCCTATATTTCTTACATATACTTTAAACTCTAAACCATTTCCATAATCTCCAGTTACTATGCCCTCTCTACTTAAATTCTGATCAGTACGCCTTATCCACATAGAAGTATTAAACGAATCAACTCCAGTTAAAAAAGGACCTGAAGTAATAGTAGCTTTATAAAATGATTTATCCTGATAAGACCATACTATTTTATTTATTATACCGCCGTTAAATCTTTTTCCCAAATCACTAGCTGATACACTATGCCCAGGAACAGTAGACACACTTTGTTTATAACTAGCTGAAAATTTTTCCCCTAAAAGAGAAGCAGCACCTTCTATTTCTTCGTCTGTTTCTAAAAAAGGTAAAGTAACATCTATAGTTGCTTTACCTGAAGACATTTCTGCCATAATTTCACAAGGAGTATTTTCTAAGTCCTCTTCTGTTGTAGGATCATTATCTTGTATACAGTCTTCCATTTTTATTAGCGTTGTAAAACCGTTTACATAATAAGCTGTATTTGATGGTCTATCTAATGTAACTACCGGCGTTGCACATAAAGTTATATCTTTTGCTATTTCTTTTATTATTTCTGTATGGTCTTCTACAAGAGCCTCCCCTGCTTTACTCAACTGACCTATTGCTGTATCTGTTTCTTTTTTTATCTGTATTGAAGGTTTATCTATTGACACCAAAGCAACCCCTTTAAAGGGAACAAATACATGACTAGATGAGCCTGCAAATTCTATTATACTAGAATAAAAAGCCCCATAAACGGCCTCATAAGGATGTATATAAGGTATTCCAGCCTTTAAAGTATATTTTATAATCTCAGATCCTACCGTATTTACTCCACCAGGCTCCGACTCTATCTTATAATAAAAATCTTGTCCAATATTTAATTGTCGAACAACAATATTTTCATCAAACAAATCACATATTTTAGAAGAACTCAAATAACTATGTTCTCTTGCTGTTTTATAATTATTTATTCTATGATATGTAACTATTACTTGATCAACACTTAAAATAGCGGTATCAGACTCATAAAAAATTACCAAATTTTCTGGTTCCAGAAACATACAAGGCTGGCACTCATCTTCTAACATAGTTTTATATTCGCTTGTAATATCTATACCCAAAGATACACTGCCCTCCTCAACCTCAATATCTAAATCTTTAACAAACCCCTGCCTATCGATACCTACATCAAAATTTAACATAAGTTGTGTAGTATCTGAAAAAACTACATCTACATCTTTCGGTTTTTTACATGTATATGCATACCCTATTAAACTTTCAAAAGGTTCCAACTCAAAAGCACTATCCATTTCATCTTTAGTTGTATCCTGTAAATTTGGATCTCCGTAACTTATGCACCCATGATAATCAAAAACCTTATTACCGCACGCTGTATATTGAAATTTCCCCAAACCTATTATTTCAACACCATTACCAACACCGTTTACAACTAATGGTATCGAATCCTTTATTATTCTTCTAGGCATTGGATCTAAACCTTTAACAATAACACAATAATCAATTTTTTCAAAATCATGAATAACAGAATAATAAATAACTTCTGGAACAAAATCCTCCTCTCCAACAGAAAGTATAAACGGAACACCATCCTCACTCAAACAAAAATCATAAAAATGTCCATTTTTTATCCCTTCTAGTAAGCCAAGCTTTAATACCTGTGAAGCACTCATATTATGAATATCATATTTTGGTAATTCTCCACACGGAATATAATCCAAAACTAGGCCTATAGTATCAAGAACAACTTTTATTACATTTAATTTTTTCTTTCTTACTTCTGATTGCAACTCTGTTACATTATAAAATTTAGGAATAGATAAAACAGTATCTCCTACACCACAACTAACACTATTCATCGTTCCTTTCTTATTTCTCATATAAAAACAAGACATATATACTCCAAAATACTTTATGTTTGTGAAGCAAATACACGTGCTGACCATGCTAAATCTTTAGCTTCTGCTACTTCTTCTCGTAGTTCATTAATCGCATTAGTAAACTTAGCACCCATAGTCCCCAAATTAGTTTGAAGTTGAACAAGAGCACTATCGTGATCATCTAACTTTTTATTTATTAACTCAAATCCAGATTCCATTACCAAAACAGATGCTGTATTGTTAGCTACGTCTGTATCTAAATCTTCAACTAACCCTTTTAATTCTTTAATTGTTTCAGAACAACTAACTATTTCTTCTTTAAAAGCAATAAAATCAGTACTTTCTATTTCTTCTGTTTCTACTGGAACAGTATTTTTAATAATTTCAACATCTTCAGATAAAATTCTCGTCTTTTCAACTAATTCAGCTACTGTCTTCGAATCATTAGAAAGCTGATCTATGCTTTCAGATAATTCTTCTTTAACATTGTTTATCAAGTTTAATGCTTCCTCTTCAGAAATATATTCAACCACTTCTTTTTCTGCAGCTGCTGTCGGTCCTGATTCTTCTTTAGCTACATCAATTGTATTTATTTTAGTAGAAAGTGTATCTAACGAGATGGCTGTTTTAGACGCAGATTCTCCCAAATCGTCTATTAAATCTTTTGAAGACTTTGATGCCTCACCAACACTATTCACGTTTTTTAAATTATCAGAAAGATCTACAAATAATTTATTAACATCAATAACTGATTCTTTTAACACCTCTATTTCATCTTTTAAGTTAGATACTTCTATGTTTAACTTTTTGTTTTTCTTTAAAATTTCATCTGATTGCTTTACTTCTATATTTTTTTGACTATCTAGTTGAGCTTTTGGTTTCACTGCAAATTCTTTAATCTTATCTCTTTTAGTAGCAATCTCTTTACCTGCTTCTAGTACACTAGGTAAAAACGTTACATTTTTTTCTTGTTCCGGGTATGTAACAAACATTCCCTTTTTTTCCAAACTTTCCTTAATCTGTCTACGATTCTCCTCTTGAGAAAATTCTTGCCCAGGATACCTTACTGTAATTCCAGTCGTTTCAAAAAAACTTTTATATTTTTTTTGTCCTTCAGTTAATAAAGGCCGTTCATACGATGCGCCTACTTTATCTCTTTTATCAACAATTATAGGTTGTGATTTAACATTTTCACTTCTATTTATAGCATCAATAATACTTGCCCCAACATTTTCACCAGAAATAATTAATTTTCCTATATTATTTTTTATAGAATCCAAACGATCATTAGAAGGAGATATAGCACCCCTTATAGCTGTAGCATATTCTTCTGCCTGCACATCTCTAATCCTTTTTTCTTTAGCTTCCACCGCAACGCTTAAGTTTTTTTGTATTGCTTCTAAAGGCCCGCCCCTACCAATAAACGTACCAAAAGATCCTCCATATTTAGTAATATCCTCTCCTCTAGACGCTCTCTCCATTATATTATAAAGTTCCTTTGGATCAATTCCAGTATCTACTCCCTGTGCTCTCAAGCTTAAATTTTGACTATATAAATTTTTTGCAAGATCAAACTGCATACGCCTATCTGCTACCCTTTCTTGGGATAATTCTGACGTTCCTTGTCTTTTAGCCCATTTAGAAAAATCTATCTCTAAAGGCCTTATATTACGAGCACTCTCTATACCAGATAACCCTGTTTTTATAGAATCAATTATAGATTTCATCCCACTTACAGATTGCTGTAATGGTTCTAAAATCTTCCTTTTTTCTAACTCAAAAGTAGCACGCGCTTCCTTTTCTGCTTCATATACCTCAAGTAATTTTCTATTCCTTTCTTTTATTTCAGAAGGAACACGACCAAGCGTAGCTCTCAACTCGTTTTCTTCTCTTGTTATTTGATCTAATGATTTACCCCTCCCAGCAGCAATATCCATTCGAGTCTGTTGTCTAATATTTGGAATACGTAATTTTTCTGCTTCTTTTCTAGCCTTATCTTCTTCAACTAATGCCTTAGCTTGGTATTGTGAATAAAGTTTTTGTAGTTTTTCCAACCCCGGTGTTGTTTTATCAACAGCTTCTTCAGATTTTACATCAAATTCTGATCTTTTACCACTTGTACGTTCAACACCTTCTGCTGTTTTTGCAGTATTTTTTGCAATTTCATTTAAAACACTTATAACCGGCCCAAGCTCTACAGAACCTGTTTCTAAAGCACCCTCAATCATACTATTTAATCTTTCATTAGATATGCCTTGTTGTTTAAGAAAGTCAACCTGTCCCATAATACCAGCCATTATATCTGTTTTACTACGAACGGCTTTAACTTTTTCCAACTGTTTCAAATAAGAAATAGTATTTTCTCTATATTCTTGGTCTCTATTATATAATATCTCATGAGGACTATATCTAGCAGTTGTAGATACATCAACTCCTATAGGTAAAGCTTCACGATATAAAGGCCCACCTTTTACATTCAATCTTTTAGCCCTTGATTCAATAAGTTTTTGACTCTTTGCCGACTGCATATCTAAATTCTTAAAAGTAAATGAAAGATTTTCTACACTTTTAATAAGAGGATCAGTTACTTTAGTAAACAAAGTAAAACTATTTATTATATTTTCTAAACTTTTACCAGAGTTGATTAATTCATCATTTAAATTTTCTATTTTTTCTTTATTTTTATTAGCGCTTATTCCAATCTTTTCAAGTACTTCCTCCATAACTTTTTCCGGTGTTGCAATTTTGTTTGTAATAACACCAGTTTCAATTTTACTCTCCTTTTGTTGTCTCTTTTCTTCTTGTAACCCCTCAAAACGATTTTCAAGTAAATCAATAAACGTTCTTACTATTTTTTCATTATTTTTAATTCCAACACCAAAACCCATTGTGCTAACTTCTTTACCGGCTATTTTTTCTTGTTCTGGTGTAAGTGTAGATGTTGGGTTGTATGGTAAATTTTTTGCAGTAGCAACGGCTGTAACAAGACCTGCCGGACTAGGAATCATAATAGAAGGTAAAAGAACTTTTGTAAAATCAATCAGAGATTCACTATTTTTTAAACTTTCTTGTACTTCAGCTGGTGATTTTTTAGTACTTTTGACAAGCGTAAGCGCTTCTTTAGAAGTAGCCTGTTCATAAATAGCCGACACATCATTAGGTGATAATTCCTTATACTTAGAACTTTGTTGTGCTGCTGTAACTAAATCACCAATACCGGGTATAGAAGAACCCAACTCAGTAACAGCTCTTATAAATAACTTGTTACCTTCCTTTTCGCCCAAAGTTTCTTTCAGTGCAGCAAGATATTCTTTAGTACCCTTTATATCCCTATTAGAAATAAAACGTCCTATATCTGCTTTAACCTTTAAACTTGCACCCCTTACAGCAATATCTCTATTAATCTCCCCTGTTTCTTTCATAGCCTGGGATAAAGCAGTTAATCCTGTAGGCTTATTACTCTCAAGAATAGTTTTAATATCACCAAGAGTATTTGCTGTTTTTTGTTCCAATTTAGTTTGTTTTTGTGTTTCAGTTAATAAAACAGCAGTTGATAACTCACCAGTCTTTAATATGTTTTCTGAAACGGCTGCAAATTCTTTTTTATCAAACCCTTTCTGTTTAGATAAATCTTTTATATATTTTAAATCAACTTCAGCCGTAACAATTTTTTCCCCTCTTTTAACATATTTCATATATTCTAATTCTTTTACATTATATTCTTTAGCTTTTTTTGCATATTCAGGTATAATAAAAGCCCTCTCAGCAATAGGTAATTCGCTCATTTTTCTCATATTAATTTTTGGAGTAGGTATCAATTCCATACCAGCTAACGGTCCAGTTAAACGCTTCATAGTTCTTGTTCTAAATTTTTGTACAAGTTCCTGTTTTTCGTAAGTCACATCAATTTGTTCCAAAGCTTTCTTAAGATTCATAATAACACGCGCATCTTGTATAGCTACATTTGAAAGACCTGTTAAACTATTAATTAATTCGCTAATATTTTTAGATGTCTCTTCAGCAACATCACCGTGTTTTTCATTAACAGCAAGCGCAGCTTTTTGTGCTTTACGAACTTCTTCTTGACGTTTAACATATTCATTAATAAAGCCCATAGTTTCTTTAGAAAAAACCTTATAAGCATTATTTTGAATCAATATAGGAGTTTTAATTTGATAACGGTACATACTACCTAACTCTAATTTTCCTTCTTTTATTGGTTTATACATACCAGCTTCAGCACCAACAAAATAACGAGATATTTTTCTAAGACGAACCTCTACATCAGTTAACATACCTACAGCATTTATTACACCAATAAATTTATCAGAAATAACTGCTGTTTTCTTAAAATTTTCTAAAGTATCTGTAACAAATTTAAGCCCTTTTTCTTGATTTTTACTAACTTCAACAGAATACTTAACCCATTTTTCACTAGCATCGCCTACACCTTTTTCAAAAACAGAAACCATATCGCCTAAATAACCTGAACCTTTCTTAAACATAAAAACATCTTTAGCTATAGCTTCTTCTAGTACGTTACGACGCTCCTCTTCAGTACTAACACCTCTAAAAGGAATACCCTGTTCCATTGCAGCTTGTTTTGTAAGTTCTGCAGAAGCCCTTATATTAACTCCACTAAGCCTTTGAGCAAAAGACGCTTGAATATCTTCAACAGATATTCCCTTATAAAACTGTTTATTTTTTTGCTGCTCTAGTTCAGCTAATGCCCTGCCTGTTGCTCCAAATGCAGCCTTGCCTGCAAGCTCTGGAGTCATACCAGGACCAGCCATTGTAAAGAAATCTCTTTTGATTTCTAAAAACTTATCATTAAACTCTGTCATAATATTAAGATGTTCTTTTTGTAATGCTGACCATCTTTTAAATCGATCCTCTTGTCTGCTGTACTCTTCTGGATTAATCTCCTTTAAACGTGTTAATGGAGCACGTATGATCTCCCCCTTCTGTCCAGCTTCATAACGCATTTTATTAATTTTTTCTGAAGAACGAATCATTCGTTCAAACAATGTTCTTCTTTTATCAGCATACTTTTCAAGAGATTTAAAACCAGTCATCTCTCCTAAATTACCAATACCTTCTCTAAACATGTATTGAAGTTTTTTCCAAAAACCTTTTATTTTTACAGCTTTCATCAAATCATCTAATTCTTCTTTTTCAATATGTAATTTTAAATTAATCCTAGCATTGGCAGCAATCTCCTCAAGTTTAGCTATAACAGAATCTAACTTATCAGTCGATGAAACAATAGATTTACCAAATTTATCAAACCCAATAAAACCTTCAGAAGTTAAAGAAACAACAGCAGTAGCATATTCTCTAATGCTTTCTATCTGCTCTTTCTTCATTAATAATGGACTCTTGTACGATCTCCCTTTTACCTGACTAGCAATCTGTTCTTCAGTTAATTCTTCTAAAGCTTTTATTCTTCCACCTCTAATTTCTACTCTTGAACGTATCATCTTAACATTAGATATAGATTTTATTTTTTCCTCAACAACATCCAAAGCCTTTTTATAATCTTTAGTTCTATCCTCAGCAGAAGCAAAAGTTTTAGTCACAGCTTTATTAAACAAATACATTCCAACACCAAGTGACGCTATAACACTAATAAAAGTACCCAATGCCCCTAAAGAAGTCACTAACCCTAAAACAGAAAGAGATGCTTTACCTGTAGCTTTTACAAGAGAACTCATAGACTTTACAGATTTCTCTATCATAGCACCAGAAAATGCAAAGGAAGCACCAGAAACTAAACCCCTTCCAATACCAGACACTCTTGTTCCAACTTTTGGTAATAATGCCTTTGGAGACATCTGCCTAACCTTTTCAAAAACCTCTCTTCCTTTTTCTTGCTTCCCTCCAAATAGCGCCCCAACAAGTTCTCTTGGTGTTCTTCGTTTTCTTTTAGCACCACCAATACTAGGCCCCAACAATCCAAACATTGACAAATCAAAATATTTACCAAGAGCAGTTGCACCTAAATAAGCACTCGTACCAATAGTTGCTAAAGCACCACCATGTATGCCAGCAATTGCTTCAGTTACCGCTTTCAAAGAATCTGTAAGAGCTTTTAACCCAGTTAAAATAGGCCCGCTAGCAGAAATAGCCAAAGCATTAAAAGAAGCCTTTAATTGAGCCGATTTCTTAGCTAAAGTCTCCATAACTAATTTATTTTCTTTTTCTGCCGACCCAACCGAATTAATACTAACAGCGCTAGCAGCCAAAGCTCTGTCATAATGCTCCATTAAAACCATAAGAGCATTATAATGTCGTATACCACCCATAGCTTGTGCTGTTGCTAATTTTTGAGCTCTAGTTAAACCAACCCATTTTTTAGCTAAATCATCTAAAACATCAGAACCTCTCCTAAGTCTTCCACCCTCAATAGTCTTAACACCAATAGCTGTTAATGCTTTTGGTGCTTTCTGTGTACCCATTCTTGAAAAAATAAATTTAAGAGATGTACCCACCTCCTTACCCGTTTGTCTTGTAGCTTCTCCAATTGCAGTAATAATACCATTAAGCTTATGAACACCTATACCCATTACCTTAGCAGCAGTACCAGCTTTTTTAAAACCATCAGCTAAATCCTTTGCTGTTATAGCAAATTTATTTTCAACTTCATTCCAAGAATCAAGAATAGAAATAGACTTTTCACCTTCTATATTAAACTGTCTTGTAGCAGATGTTAATGCCTCAGCAGCCTCAGCCGGTTTCATTGTTGTAACATTTGCAGCAAGTGTAGAAACACGCGCCATCTCTTTTACTTGCTCTTGCGGAAGACCTTGCTGAGCAAATATACGCATAGTTTCAAACACACCTATTAACTCAGCACCATAGTCTTTAGCAAAACGAACAGCAGAATTTCGCATATTATCAAAGTTAGTTGTAATAGGTGACATCACCTTCTTTAAATTGACCAAACCCGTTTCTGCTTGTTTCATTACTTCTATCATTTGTCTTGCGCCGCCTATAATACCATATACCACTCCCGATGCAGCACCCCACAATGAAACCCTTCTAAGAACAGACCCTATTTGCCCCCCTCCTACTTCCTCCCTTTCAGATACCTTAGTTACTGGCCCAGCAAGACCAAAATACTTACCTCTAGCAGTAAGTCTTTTAGTTATAGCAACCTCTTCACCAGACTCTGTAAGAAGTTTACCTTTTATAAGCATAGACTTACCAATCTGATTAGCTCTTTTTAACTCCTCTTTTCCTTCTTCTATTCTTGAACGAAATGCAGCAAGTGAAGATTCCGGCGTCTCATAACCACCCATTGTTATACCCTTGCGCGCAGCAATTGGAGTTTTAACTACTTTTTGATACATTCCCTGCGCTGCAAGCTGCGCCTGTTTATAAGCAGCACGTTCTTCTTCTGAAAGAATTACAGCACCGTTTTGTGCTTCTTTAAGCAACGCTATAATTTCTACTAAATCATTTTCAGCATTATCAAAATTTATAGCTTCTGTGTGTTTTCCAGCTTTTACCAAACCCACATCAAACTGCTTAACCCCAAGTAACATATCAGATATACGCTTATTAACGTCACCTGTTCCCTCCATAAACTTGCTAACTAAAGTACTAGCGCGGGTTTTTTTATTTTTTTCTAATTCTCTTGCATATTCTTTAGCTGCTTTAGATTCTTGTTCTTCTATACCTGTAACAACACCACCTTCACCAACAGCCTTAAGTTGTACCTGCCTTCTCTGCACAACCCCAGTAGTAAGAGGAACCGTAGCTGCAACTTTCATTGTTTTTCCAACAGCTAACGAAGCATCTTCCCACATAGCAGCTTTCTCTAATTCCACCTGTTTTCTAAATGCAGCTTCAGCTGATTCGGGAGTTTCCATACCCTTCATTATTATACCAGGCAATGCTTCTGGAGCTGTTTCTGCTACAGTACGAATAGCTGTTCCAATTTTTCTTTTTAATTGTGAAAATTCTACAAATTTTTCTGAACTAATACCTGGAGTTTTTATCATTTCGTTAAGAATCATCTGCATATCAGCTAAATCTTTAAGCGCTTCATCAAAATTAACAGTACCAGCAACATCATCAAATCTTTTTATACCAAGCCATACATCTTTTATTTTTTCATTTACATTTTTTGTTGAAGATTCGAATTCTTTTATAAGTCTAACAGCACGTCTACTTATTACTTCTTCCTTTTCTACGGTAGGTTTCTCTTCTATTCTTTCAATTCCACCTACAACTCCTGGAGCATATAACCCCTCCTTTGCTCCTCTAGCAACAAGAGTAACTGTTCTCTTTTCAACCAGACCCTCTTCAGTAGGTATTTTAAAAGCAACTTTTCTTTTAGTCCCTACAACCAAACCCTTCTCTGCTAACATCTCTTTTTCATGCTTTTGTAAAAGAGCTTCAGCAGCAGCTTCTGCAGTTTCTCTGGTTTCTAATCCAGGTAAAACAAGAGTAGGCAATGCAGCGGCGTGGGTTTCTTGAACAGCCTTTTCCATTTTAGTTACTTGCCTTACAGCATGTTCCAAATCAGAATACTCTTCCGGACTAAACATTCCATGAATTCTAAATGCTTTTAATTCTTCTTTAATTATTGCTAAATCTGCTTTCGCTTTTTCAAAATTAAAAGCTTTTCCACTTTTTGCTAACTCAGGATTAAATCTCCTTATTTCAGCCCACATAGTTTTTAAACGCTCTTCCATCCTTCCAGCCCCCATTAAAACAGGGGCTACAGCTTTTCCAGCGGTAGCACTTTGAACTTCTATAGCTTTTAATACTCTCTCCCTTTCATGTGGTACACGATAAAGACCTAACTGCTCTACAGCTGCCTCATCTGCATACCCCAAAACCCTCCCACTTTCAGCCCTTTTCAAAAATGGAGTAGTTTTTTTACCATAAGAACGAAGAATTACAGCTCCAGCCTTTCCTATAGCCTTTTCTCTTCCATAAATATCTCCAGCTTCTTCTGCCTGCTGAGCTATATCCGCTTCAGCCCTAGCTCTTTCTAAATGGTACTGAGCCCAAACAGTTTGTTGTTTAGGAAATGAAACACCCTTCATCGATGCTTTTAAAATTTCAGGAGCAACTAATGGAGAAATCTCTTTAGCTCTCACAGCTTCAAGAACATTTAATGTTGGTTCTGGTAACCCTTCCTGAGTAAAACCAGTTCTCTTTTCAGCAGCAGCAATTAAATTCATTAAAGCTTCTAATTTTGATTTATATTTAGGTTTTCCTCCCCCTGGTGGCACACCACCTGGAGGTATATTCCCTGGAGGTGCGCCCCCTGGCGGTACACCTGCTGGCGGTACACCTCCTAATGAAATACCAACTCTAGCAGCAAAATCAGCCAAACCTTCTTTTTCTAAAACTTTATAAGCTTTAACAGCCTTTTTCGCCTCAACCCCAAGTTCTGTTCCACCAGGTACAGCAGTCATCACAGACATGTTTTGTTTAATAAAAGTTAGAGCCTCTTGAATTTTTGCAATCTGTATATTTGTTAAACTTTTTGCCCCACCTAAAAGAAAATTTAAAGCTTCATTATACTCTTTTAACATATTAACTGCTTTTACAGCAGAAAGATCACCAAAAGCAGCATAATCTATACCCTTAACACCGCCCTCTAATATTTCTCTTGCTCTATCTATTTTTGTTTCAGCTTTCTTTCCTGCGGTTAGTACTTCTATTTTCCCACGTTCTCTAACTAAAGCTTCCCGCTTCAATACAGTCTTTTCTGGTATATCTGGAACATCCTCTTCAGAAACATAACCATAACCTAATGGAAGCATTAACGGTCCTCTCGGAGGAATTTTCTTAGGCTTTTCTTTAACAAACAAACGAGCCTGCTCATACTTTGTCTTTACATCTGTTAATGGTTTCTCAGCAACTTTTAATGGCGGTGGCGCTGTCCCTATACTATATCCAGGAAACATAAATTGCTGTACATATTCTTCAGCTCTTTTTTTAGCCCTTCCTTTCTTTTTCTTAGTAAAAGCAGCATATTCTTCTTCTTCAGCAACCTGTTTTTTATATTGTTCACCAACAATCGGAGAAATAGAAAACATCAAATCTTTTTTATACTCTGCCGACTTTACATATTGTTCAATCGCTTTTTTCCTATGTTGAAACAGGTATTCTTGTTGAAATTTTTCTATTTCTTCTTCTTTTGCTTTCGGGCGTTCTTTCTTAAATTTAGCAGCACCCTCAGCCATAATCATTTCTTTTTCTTTCGTAGTAAGCCTTGGAACACCAAGCTTTTCTTCAAGAACGGCAACACCTCTACGTTTTTGTTTTGCAGTAGTCAAAGATTTAAATATTTTACCTAAATTAACACCAAATTTTTCCATTCTATTAAACATCGCAAACATATCCTTAAAAGCATCTTGCATCATAACATCTGATACAGACACACCACTACCTGTTTGCTTGATAATTTCTAAAACTCTTATTATAGCTTTATCTAGGGTTGTTTTTCCTTTTTCTACTTGTTTGGCAAATTTTTCAACAGAGGCTGTAGAAGTTCTCAAAGAATAAAGAGGCTGCATTTGTGAAAAATATCTACCTAAATCTAATTCACCACTAGCAATTTGTTCCTCTATCATAGCTTTTTGTTTTGGTGTCTTTGCAGTTTTTAAAACTTGATTTTGAATATCTTTAGCAGTAGCACTAAGAAAACCTTTAAAACTAAACTGATCAGCATACGCTTCTGTTATATCCTTACGTACCATCAATAGTTCTTTATCAGTTTTTCCCTTTGCTGTTTCAGGACTCATTCTCCGCACTTCTGATAAAAAATCTTCAGAATTTAAAGCATCTAACCTGTCTTTAATTGTAGTTTTTATTATTTCATTTGCTTTTAATATTCCCTTAAATCTTTCCGGTTCTTTCTGCATAGTAGCAAACAAAGTACCAGAAGCCATACCCTGCGTTACTTCCTGAAATATTGCCTTTCCACCGTGTTTTGCTGACATAGAGGCATTAATAACCTGTTCTAACAAAGCATTCATCATTGTTTGCATTTCACGAGCAGGTACAGCTTTTTGAACTAATTCGCCACCCTTTCCATACACAGCACCAAGAGCAACACTCTCAGGCTTCCAAGCAGCATACTCAGATTTAGTTACTTGTCTATCACCAAAACCTATGGAAGTTTCAATAATTCTCGCTAACCTGCTTATTGCTTCTGTTGATTCACCAAGGCCTGTTTTTACATACAGATTTTCATATTGCTTTGCACGAACTTTTTCATACAACATTTTTCTTGAAAAAGTCTCTATACCCTCTGCATCAACAATACCTTTTTTTTCAGCAATCTTAGATAAATGCCCTACAGTAATACCAAGATTCTTCAACCCCTCTAAAACATCAGGAGTAGTTAAATGTTTCATTTCTTCGGTTATATCGGGAGTTTTAAATATCTTAGCTCCAGGAATACCAGCCCTAGAAGTATACAAATCTGCAAGTTCTGCCATAGATCCTGTCAAACCAACTTCTTTATAATTCATCATCTGATTAATAAAAGCTCTAGGATCTAAAGTACCAACTTTACCATATACACCTTTACGTGCAGCTTGATATTGAGCTTCTATTTCTTTTCTTGCTTTTTTTGTTTTAGCAGCATGAACATTAATTTCATCACCATCTAAATCTGCATTTTGAGCATAACCAGCAAACTTTACAGTAAGAAGATCTATAGCTTTAGACAACTCCATTATATTTTTAGTTAACTCGGCTCTTTGAGCATCTAATTCTTTTGCTTTTGCTGTACCCTTTTCTGCTATCGGTAATTCTGATCTTTCTTTTCTCAAAGATGCTTGTCTTAATTCAAGTTTTTCTTTGATTCTCTTCATCTCTTCAATATCAACACCAGGTGCTACACCACCAGGAATTGCAATAACATCCCGCGCTCTTGGATGAACTAATTCCTTAGCAATACCAAATTGATGACTAGCAATACCAGTCATAGGAAATCTAGTAGTCATAACTGGAACATTTTGACCTTCTCTAACAGCATCTAAAAGAGTTTTCCCGGCCTTCCCATAATCACCAGTCAACTTTTCCATCTTTGCAGCAGGAATTCCTACCTCGCCCTCTCTTAAAACAACAGCCCCGGCTTTTTTTTCTGCTTCTACTGCTTTCTCATGTTTTTCTGTTTGAGTTATAATCGAATTTACAAGAGTATTACCCAAAGATTTTGCCTTGTTTGGATCTCCTAAAACACCTTTTTCACTCAACCTATTTATTATTTCTGCTGCTTCTTTAAAATCTTCTACTTTACTGTTTATAGCTGCACTTAAAGTACCACGTACAGCAGGCATAACTCTAGTTTGAAAAGATTCAACACCCTTTCCCTTACCTATAGTAGATTCAATTAAAGCTTTCTTTAATCTTTGCTTATCTCTCTCTATAAGCCTTATTTTCTCTTCTAAAGCTTGTTCTTTAACATCGGTAGTAACACCAAACTGTTTTGCAGCAACACCAAGAGCACCCTCACTAACAGAAAGTAATCCAGGCTTTTCAACACCAGCACTATATATATCTATACCGCGTTTTAACGCATTAGTAATCCACTCTCTAGCTTTCGGAGTCTCTTCCTCAAAACCTTTCTCACCTATATCTGGTTTTTCTCTAGAACGTTTTTTATAATAAAAATAGGACTCAAGCTCAGTAAAAGGTTTGCCAGCCTTCATTCGTTCTAAATCTCTTTCAAAACTTTCTATTTGTCCAACATCAATTTTAGGCTCCAACATATTATCTTTTACATTCATTAATAACCCAACAATACTTCTAGCTTCTTTCTTACCTAAACCTTTTCCAGCTTTAGATGCTTTTTCTAACAGAGATATTCCAGATCCAATCTTATTTAAAAGACTTCTAACAGGTGTCTTCATTGCTCCCAAACCAACATCTCCAACAGCAGAAGCCTCTTTCAATATAATTTTTATTTTTTCAAAATAAGCTATCAGATTTTTTAAATCTTCATCCGAAACAGCAGAAGGTTGCTTAAAAGCTTTTGATACAACATTACGAAATACTGAAGAAGTCTCACCTATTTGGTCTTTAACATTTCTCCTTAAAACATCTACATTTGCTTTCTCGCCCTTTAAATATTTCGTCTTTTTTATCTTTTCATAATCTTCCACATTACTCAACAGACTATTATATAACACTGCTAACTTATTAGCACTAACTGCACCACCTTCTTCAGCATAAGCACCAAGACTTTTTCTAGACGGAATATATAATGGCCTTCTTCCTATTTCTTTTCCTTCTTCAAATTCTGGAACTTTAACAAAGCCACCAGCTCCAAATTTCTCAATATCTAAAACAGTATCACGCAAATCTTTATATTTTGATATTACACCTGGTAATTCTCTAATACCTTTTGTAGATATGTATGGGGCTTTAGTCTTTACTGGTTCTTCTTCAAGAGTTTTCAAAGCAAATATGTTCTCTAAAGCAGCACCAGTATCCGGTTTATAACCGCCAAGTGTTTCTTGGACTACAGCAGATCCCTCACCAAATGTTGACATAAGAGCAGCCATAGCCGCTACGTTCAATTTTTGCCCTTTAATTCTTCTTTCTATTTGTTTTTGTGACCACTCTTCATACCTAGAAGGCTCACGAGTATATCTCCAAAACTTCTGTCCTGCAATAACACCACCAGCACCTTTACCAGAATACATTGGTAAAGTTCTCTCTTCTATAGCAAATTTTTCTTCCGGCCCCCAACCATAACCCATGGCTTGTAAATATTTAGAAACCTCACCAGTTGAAGTAAGTTGTTCAGGTGTTAGTTTCGGAGCTATAGCACCTTTAACATTGCCTGCAATATTATTAATAACAACCTCCAAAGGTTCAGCTAAATTTAAACGTTTAGTTGCACCAGTAAGACTCATTCTTACTTCCGTCGCTATTTTTTCAGTCAGTGCTCCAGCACCAAGAATCTGCTTAGCTTTTTTTCTTCCCTTCTCTATAGACTCAGGAGTAGCAACTCTAATATCAATATCTAAAATTTTCGAAACAGCATTTCTTATTTTTTCACATTTACTTTGAACCTCTTTTGATAAATCTTTATGCATAAATTCAACAAAAGGCATTGTTCCAAGCTCATCCAAATCTGTAATAAGTTTATCTATCTCTTTATCTGTCTGTCTACTTACCCCTTTCTTTGTTTCAAGCATTTTTTGAATAAGTTTATGATATGACGTAGCTTGCTCCACATAACCAAGCTCTCCTTCTTCTCCCTTCCCAAACTTCACTACACCCTTTGAACCATAGTGTGTCGTCATTTTGGTCCCTAAAGCAGTAAATAAGCGCTCAACAATTTTAACAGCAACTGCCTCTAAACTTTCCCCACCAGCACTGGTTAAAACTTTTGATATTTCACTAACCATCTCCCTTCCAGTCTCGCCTTCACCAACACCACCAATTCCAAAAGTTTTTCCAATATCTGGAGCATATTTTGATACTATATCTTTAGCTACAAGCTCTGCCCCCTCTACCCCACTTACATCTTTTATCATAGGTTTTATATATTTTGCAAACCTATTAACTGCTTTACCAGCTATTTCTATTTGATCTTCAAAAGTACCAGCAGAATCTTTTATAACTGTCTGCAAATTAAGACCATAGCCCCCTTCTCCCCACAAACCCTCTTTTTCTGCAGCACGCCCACGAATACTTTGCAAAAGAGGAGTTTCTAACTCACCAATCACCTTACCACCAAGAGCTTTACCTCCCCCTAATGCATGATATGTTGGTGCTAAAGTACGTGCAAAATTACTCCACTCGCCTAAAGGTATATACTCCCTAATATTACCAGCAAAAACATTCATTCTCATTCTAAAAGGATCTGTAACATCAGAAGCCAACTTAACTGATCTGCTTTCACCAACGCCTTGAGAACTTAAACGAAATTGTTTTCCAGATAACGCTAAATATTTTTCAATTTCCCTATTATGAGCAACCAACTGCTTGCGTTGTAGCTCTCCAGCTACAATTTCACCACCAGCAGCTCCTGTCAATACAGGAACATTCAACTTTGAAGACTTGCCCTGATACCAAGAAAGCAGGGGTAAATCTTCTTCTACCAACTCCTGTTCAGTAAAAGGTTCTCTAACCCGCTTATTAAATGTCTTTACTGACTGTGTGCTTTCAGTTAAACCTTCACCTAAACTTTTAACAGTAGTTCTTAAAGGAGATGTTATACCAACAGATTCTTTAGTTAAAGTATCAAATAATCTATCATATATACTCGTTTTACTAAATTTACCCATAGCCACAAGAACATCATCAAATCCTATTGCAGCTTTTTTAGCTTTATTTGCCAAATCATCTAAATATTTTAACTGCCCAACTTTGCTTTTTGGTATTTGCTGCGTTGGTTCTCTGCCATACTTTGCAGACAATGTAGTTCTATAAGCATTTATTAATTCAAGTCTTCCTTTTTTATCTGTTTTCATTACATCCATAATACTAGATGCATGCTCAGCAAGAGCTGCTTTTTGATCTTCAACAATCATTTTTGGTAATTCAGGACTGATCTTTTGAACTTTTTGCGCAAGTGCTTTTTTACTCTCAATTTCTTTTCCACCAGTGCTTATTATATTTTCAGCCATCTTTTGAGCAACCATAATACCAGGAGTAAAACGATATTCTTGAGCTAAAGCCCTATACCTACCAGAAGGCATCTGCATAGCAGGCATACCTTGTGGTCCTTTTTGTGGACGTGGTATTTCTATTTCTTTAATTGCAGCTCCAATACGCTCATAAACACGAGAACGGCCCGCAGTCTCACTTAATAAATCCATAAGACGTTCTTGAGAAACTGCTCCTCTTTTAGCGCCCTCTTCTCTTACAACTAAAGCTTTTCTTATCTGCTGTTCTGTTACACCTAAACCTCTTGCTTGTTGTTTCTGTACTATCTGCTGTATACCCTTGTTTAGACCTTCATACCCGTGTTTGTTTATATATTCAGTAATCTTCGCTATTGATCGTTGTGTTCGTTCTGTTTTAGTTTTACCAAACTCACCAGAAAACTCCTCCATAGTAGCCCTACTAGCTTTAGTAACTAAAGCCTCTGCTCCTTTCTCTTTAGCCAGTTTAAGAGCCGCCTCCTCTGTAGTATTCGTTAACATTTTTAAGGCATTAACAAGAATACCAATATCAGCAATCTTTAAAACATCAACACCTCCACGTTTAGTATATTGTGCAGAACCCTTTCCAATAATCTGAAAAGATTCCCCATAAGCACTTACAAGTTGGGACTTTACTGTTTTTGCAAACTTAACCTTAAATGATTCATAATCTTTCCTAATTTGATTCATCAAAACATCAGACGAATCAATAAGACTCTTTTTCTCTGCTACTTGTGTTACTGCAGGTATTATAGATCGTTCTTTTTTATACGGTAATACTTCTTTTGCTGGGGTTGTTACTATTCTTTTTTCTTTAGGTTGTTGTGTGATTACTTTAGATATCTCAGGACCAATATTTTTTACTGCTCCTGTTAATGCCCTATTTAAAGCTATCTCAAGTTCCTTTGCAATAGTAACTACCTGTTCTGAACTAGATGTTTTTAACTCACCTATTAAACGTGATATCTCAGCACTTTTCGATATTACTCCAGGGGATTCTATCTCTTTTGCTGCTTTAGTAGCAATTTCTCGTTCAGCAACATCAGTAATCTGCTTTATATTTATAGAATATCTGTATTCTTCAGCCACCGACTACACCTATCTTTTATTCCTTCTAATATTTAAATCAGTAGCGTTTTTATTTCTACGCGCTTCTTTTGGATCATCATAATCAAGTTTATCATATAAATCATTAAATTGCGTTACAATTACCTCATCATTATCAAAAGCATTTGTACCCATCTTTTTTGACTTTGACACCAATCTATCTTGTTCTAAACTTTTATAATACTCTTGCATATAAGCATCTAATAAAACATCATTTTCTATCACATCGTCTGCCGGCCTGTCTTCAGGCAACATTTCATAAATATTTTGATAAAAATTAGACCAATACATTAAAGCTATTTGATCTTTAGTATAATCATCTGGTTTTCTAGAAAAAAGAGGAAAAGAAGCCTTTACACTAGAAACATACCTAATTCTCCAGTCAGAGCTCCTAGCTAACTTGCGAAGAGTTTTTTCAGAAAATCCCACTAAAAATGTTAACACAATATTTACAATTTTTGATCTAAAAGAAAAATTTTTTTCTGACTCAAAATCAGAATATCTATCCCACAGTCTATCAACACCAGATTCTTTATAGCAAGATGCCCAACATAAATAATTTATCTTTACCTCATTAGCTATATTTTCTGCTGAAAAAGAATAAAATCTATTAATTTTAGATCTCAATTCAAACAGCTCTGATTTTAATTTAATTATATTTTCTTTAACTTTATTTTTTTTATCTTTAACAAAGCGCATCTTATCAAATAAAGCTTCTTGCCCCTCTATCCGCTTTATTAAATCTTGCTCATACCTCTCATCCTTTTCTGTTACTAAACCACGTTTTCTTATTATTTTTTTAAGTTCATCTTTCGGTAATAAACCATTATCAATTGCTTCATTATAAGCAGATTCATACAAAAAATCAGAATATAGTCTATCAGCACAAAACGGATGAACTAAACATAAAACTATTTCCTCAGAATCAAAAAAAACCTTTGTATAATATTTAGCAGAAACAATAACATCAATAGCTGTAGATTCTCTAAGTTCATCTAAATTTATTGACATTTTATTTCTTTATTTTTTCATTTTTTGTTTTTTTCTTTACGGTTTTATTTTTTTCTGTTCCAACATCTTTATCAGATATTTGCTTCATTTTTTTATTTTCTTTATCTTCGTCAGAAACTTTATCAGTAGTTTCTTTTTCATTTTCTTCTTTTTTATTTTCAATATCTTTTAAAACCATAGCTTCAGGAACAGTATCTAAAAAATCAGAATCTAAACCCTGCAAATAAAGCATCACTTCAAATTTTGCACGTGTTTGTAAAACTTGATCTGTTTCATTAAGAAAAGCATCATAATCCTTCCAAACAAGCTCTCCGTTATCAGATACAACAATACAGCTTGTCAAAAACTCAAGCTTAGCATCGTCAGCAATCTGTTCACAGGTATTGCTCATAGGACCATTAAGCCTATGATTCCACTGAAAAATTTCGTTTCTAATGTTACCTGTTTCTTCAGCAGCTTTCTGCCTATCTTCATCAGAATCGGCTGAATACATTTTACTAATAGAAGCCTCTAACATGTCAGTCAACTCTTGAGAACGTTTATCGTATTCTGGTCCAATAATTCCACGTTTTTTTAAGATGTCTCTCATTTCAGAAGCAGTATAAATACCTTCAACAAGAGATTTTGAATAGACTTTACTATAATTCCAATCTGAGTTTCTTATATTTGATGCGGTTGGCTGATTAATATAATATACATTACCATCTACTGTAAAACTTCTTCTTTCTATATCCATTTTCTTCCTCCTATCCTAACCAATGTTTTTTTGCTAACTTACGCTAACAAATACATTATTCCACAATTAATTAATTTTTCTAAGACATTTTTATTAGTCTTATTTTTAAAAATAGTAAAATTAAATATTTCTTTTAAATTCTATAATATCTTCATTAAGACCTGTTTCTGGAGAAAAATTTACAATATAATTTTCATCTATATTTTTACTAATCCCCCTAATAGCATTATTTCCAGCCCTTAACACTTTACTTCTAACAAGTTTATAAACTTGTTTCTCTGGCAAAGTAACTTCCACAAAATCTAAACACTTCTCAAAAAGTTGTGTTATTTCTTTTGTTATTTCATTCTTTAATTTAATTTTACTCCTTTCCGAATATAAACTCATAAATAAATCACCCTCCTTTCCTTATTTAAATCAAACACAAAAAAGCACAAACCTAAGCGTAATAACCTAGATTTGTGCTTTATATTACCTTGTACTTATACTAACAAAACTTAGGAATTACGCCTTACAGAATTTTCATTAGTAATACGACTAATTGGAATTCCACCCTTAACAACAAACACATCATTATTTGTCTTAAAATTAAAGGTTTGTGTAGCATTAGTACCCACATCTAAATTACATGCTTCTTCAGTAATCTTTAAGTTATCCACTATAATGGTTTTTAATGGATACTCTCTATCATTTTCGCTATAAGTTCCAACATTTCCATCATACATATACTCTCTACCTATTAAATCTGATCCGGCCAAAACTTTTCTAGCTGCGCCAGAACCTCCAGCCTCCTCATCGGTTTGCGCGTAAACCATAACTACTAACTTAAGATAATCCGTTCTCATAAGATCTGTAAGATCTAAATCCTTAAGAGTAGCAGCATCATACTCACTATACTTATCCGCAAACACAGACCAATGTTCTAAATCACCAGCGGTAGTCTCAATATTAGCGGTTACAGGAATTGGAAGGGTTAACGGCCTATCATACGGATTAAGATGCCCTAACTCGTTCAGTGGCTCACGAGTAAGATCTGCTCCTATCACAACACTAGTTAAACGCCAAGCGCCCTTATAAGAAGTATCTGTAGGACCAACAATATAGATTTCAACCTGGCCCTGCCTAAGAGCACCAGCAGGATACCGCTCAGAAGCTGATAAAGCCTTAAAATAACAATTCTGTGTAAGTCCGTTATATTTATCAGCAGCAAATATAGCCTCTAAAGCATTTCCGGATGTAAGAGTAAAACCTGCTCCACTTGGAAAATACAAATAATCATTTACTGAATTATATACAAAATAATCGGCATGTGCAGAACTGCCAGCCTCAACACGCCACACCTTTGCTTCTGGAGAAGAAGGATTAGTATTATCATAATGGACTACACCCCTATACCCCTCTTCACTAGTCCTCATAAAAGCTAAAGAACCGTCAGATAATTCTGCTATAGTTCCACCATCAGTAGTAACTACCACATGGTCACCCTCTGCACCATCTAAATCCCACTTCTGATAATTAAGAAATTTAGCAGAATTAAGCAGCCACATTTTATTATCTGTTTCAGCTGTATAGTTCTCTGTTGCCTCAGCACCAGTACTATAATTAAACTCTACCCTATTAACATAAACATTGTCCATAAACATTGTTTGATCAATATTATTAGACAAAGTCCCCACATCGCATTCACTTTGTATAGGTGACCACAATGGAATCCCAGGTAAATTTCCACAAACTATTGCAAAATCAGCAAGACAAGCACCGTGTAAATATTTGCCTGTTTCTGTCATTTGTGTACCACTAACAACAGCCAAATTAGCATTGGCATTTGTAGCATCTTCATTCATAGCAAGCTTAGCATCTGATACTTGAGCTAAAAGGGCAAACGTTCTAACATCACCCCAATCGTTCGTATTTAACGTAACTGCGACAGCAGGACATTTCTGTTACTTATAATAACCTCAGCCTTACCTGTTAGGCGGATAAGAATTTCTTCTTATCTCTATATGTCTCCATATAGGTCGGACTGTACCTTCATCCCTAATCAAGGGAGTTTCACACCCAGTCTCTGAAGGCCCAATTTATAATGAATACTAGTAGGCAAAACAGAACTTATCATAAACAAAAAATCTATCAATTTTTTAGTACCATACATACGTAATAACATATCATTTCTACCGTTACTATATTGAGGTCTTATATTTATAGTACCCTGAAAAAACTTTGAAACGGCTTTTTTAAGAATAGTCTGTTCTACATAATCAAAAGAATTTGTAGCTATCATACATGAAACTGTCCCGTTTCTTTTATCTACATAAACAGAACCGTCATCAGCAAACCAAATAGCCAGTGCAATTAAATTAAGACTATCAATAACATTATTACATAATATATGTTTATGGTTTCTTGAATAATACGTTTTATAATAATAAGTTATATCAGGATGTGCAATAGTTCTAAACTCATATTGATTTGTTGAGTACGTTTTTCTTCCAGCAATTATTTTTTGTTGCTCCTTTTGACTTAAAACAACAGGTCTTGAAAACGGATCTAAAAGTTTTTTTTTCCATTCTAAATATTTACGTTGTTTTTCACAATGTCCAATCTTTAAATACGCGTTTTTGCTATGTGGGGCCAACCTTAATGTCCCATCACCCAAAACCGAGCCAAGAACAACAGATTTTTGTAAATCAGACAAAGGTGTTTTTCGTATTTCCTGATAAACTGTCATACAAGATTCTTGTGTTTCTATACCGTACTTTTTAAACCAATATCTTACTGTAGAATAGGCTTTTGATAACTCAGCTGCAACTTTTCCTATAGAACCACAAGAAATATATAAACGTATAAGTTCATTTTTACTATATTCTATTTTTTTATTCATTATAAATCAGCTCCCTGCTGATTGTCTCTATCCTTTATATTATAACTCCGATTTCGGTAGTAATAAAGGCTTAACGAGAGTTTCCAGCATATCGTGAAATTTTACACATCAGTTACCTGATGAGGATGCTCCTGATTTTCTCATAAAAAATCAGCTACTTAGTTAACATCATCTACTACGTCGGTTACGTCTAAATGGCCTAGCTCAAAAATATCAGTACTAGTAAACGTTGTTGTACTACCCATAGTCTGCACGCGGTATAAAACCTCACCGTTACAATACACAGACTGACTAGCATACATGATCCTATTACGTCTAGCCATTATATTTTAACCTCCATTAAAATTTATTCTCTAATCAAAAAAAAAACTTCTTTCTATAATATTTTAGACAGTTTATTAAGCTTCCTTATAAGCAAAAATTTCTAAACTAACTTTAGATCTATAAGCATTCAAATCATTATTAAAATCAACAGGTAAATTTAAATAATTAACACTAACATTATTAAATTCTACTTTTGGAATCTCACTATTGTGGTCACAATTAAAAAAATCATTAAACTCGCCAGACCAATCAAAAACATCACCACCACTAAAATCAAATACTGTTAAACATTTATTATATAAACCATCATGAACTATATAAGTTAAATCATCTAATTCTGGTTTAGAACTACCAAAAATAAGTACATCTAAATTACATATATGTTTTTTACCTCCACCTAATTGAAAACCCTCACTATTAAATTTTTTCCAATCAAGTAATATAAACGGAAGTTCTGGCACATTTACATAAGGCCACTCATCTATAACAGAAACATAATTCCATTTATATTCAAACATGGCAGGAATATCTGTACCAGAAACCAACGTTACTCCCGGAACCTTATAATTTATATTATAATTACTTGAAGATATTTCGCCAGTAGAATGATAAACTTTAATATAAGATCCCTCGCAACATGTAGAAAAAATACCACTACCTATAGTATCAAATGGATATACTCCTCTACCTCTACCGCCTGCGTTCGGAGTATAGTCATATGTAGGTTTATACATACCAAGCTGTTCATCAAACTCTAGATTACTGGACTCTGATTCAATATAATTAGACAAAATATTATATTTTAAATTATAATGTAAACTAAGATTTACCTTTCTTATAAATTCCATTATGTTTTACCGTGTTCTGCTCTTAACGAAGCAGCAAACTCTTCTATTGTTGATTTAATAGTAGTATCTATTATTTCAGCTATAAACGATTGATCTATATCAAAAATATTTATTGGACCTGTATTAGAAAATCCCCAACGGGCTTCATTCCACGAAATTCTTTTATCCCAACCCTCCTTAAAAAAAGCCTCTTTAGATATAAGAAAACCCCCGCTCCACCTACCAAATTTAATATTTTTACCAGACTTGTACGTTTTATAAAAATCAGGAGATATAAAAGCATATTCTCCAAGCACCCCTTCGAGTATAAAAACCATTGTTTGTAATGGTGTTTTTACATTTCCATCGTATCCAAGTTTATCTCTATCTCCTAAAGAAAAAGATATACCATCTGGAGTAATAACAAGACTTTCTTCTAATTGCCCTTTTAACATAGAAAAAAACTCATCTTTAAAATGTTCTGGAGCAGCTGGATCTTTAATTGTTACTTTCCCTATTAACCCTACTTGAAACTTGTCCATTATTCTTCTTATTACTTCTGGCCCTACCTTATTTTGTATAGAAAAATATAAATTTTTTAAAAGCAATCTCTTTAATTTTCCAGTCATAAACAACCATTAAAAAGAAGAAGTTTCTTTTATTGTTTCATTATCTTTAAATTTATCAACACTACATACATACGCAATAAGTATACTTTTTTTAGCAAGACCCCTTACAATAGGTGGATTATATAAAGTACATTTTATACCTTCTACTATTATATAATCACACGACTTAAACAAATTTAAATAACAAATATCTGTTTTTAATCTTGCTACAGCCCTCCCTTCAAAGCCATAATCATTAAATATTAGATCATTTTCACTAGATTTAGAAGAATTAGCACCACGCCAAACAACAGAAGCATTTATACAAACTTTATTTTCTTGTGTTATTACACCCTCACCCTTACAAACAGGACATCTACCAAATTTAAAATAATTCGGATGTCCTGGTGGATTTTTACAAACACCCGAACTTTTTCCAGTAGAGCTGTCAAAAAAACAATTAGGACAGGGATGATCTGGTTCAATGCTTATAATTTCTATTTGCTTAGATAATTCCTTTATTACATTTTTTAATACTCGGCCAAATTTTTTTCCTATAGCATCTCGTTTAAACATTAGTCTATCAAAACCCCATCTCTACTTAGCATGTATTGTAAAACCAAGTCATCAAGACGTTTCCGCAACCTATCAAGTATCTTTTGTCTAGCAGTAAGTGACGGAGTTGGATCATAGTTAGTATCTCCATCACGAATTTTTACACCACTATCTACAGAATCAGATATTAATTCACCTTCTAACAAATCAATAGCCGCCTGTAATATAAAATGATCTGAAGTAACAGTAGCAGAAGTTAATCCGGGAGGAATCATAGCATTATTATAAGCATCATTAATACTTGAATCAGAATTTCTAAAAGTATAACAATACATATCAATTACATCTGATGGTGCTATAGAACCGCTAAACGTTAAATAACGATAGTCCTGAACAACAACACCGGAAGAACTTGTTTCTTCTACGCCATTCCAATAAATAGACTTTGGCCAACCCTTATTTTTCATTTCTATAGTACGGCCATCTTCTGACAATCTAGATTTACAGGTACTTATATAATCATGTACTACTTTTTTTTCATCGCCTATTAAAATTCGTATTTTATTTACAATTATAGAATCATCAGAAGAAAGCTCTAACTCAGTTTCATACGACATAATTTAATTCCTAAAATTTTTTTAATTAGATTATAGCTTTACCCAAGGATCAAAACAAGTTTCATGATCAACGACTTGACTCATATCTCCACCACCTGTAACTGTACCAGAAACCGTTTGTTCCCAAATTTCATCACGCCACTCTTCTCTAATTTTTATAAGCTCATCAGAACTATTATAATACAATGTTACTTTAGGATTATACCCTTCTGTACCAACATTAACCCTATCTTTATAAAATTTAACAAATCTAAGTTTTCTATATTCATCAGACATAATTTACATCTCCAATTAAAAAACGATATTCAATCCAAACTTCTTACTATTATTTATTTAATAGGCTTATTTTTTATCCATAAGATCTTCTAAGTAAAAGTATAATATCTATCTATTTTCTTGATCACAGTATAAAATGGCAAATTCTCTTTATACTTTTCAAGTTGATCAATCAATACACTTGACCGATGCTTTTTTGTTAACTCACGTTAACAAATGCACCACTCTCCTTTTTTTAGAATGATGGGAGCATCTCCCAAAGCCCGCAATAAAATGTTGCGAGCGCCGTTGATATCTCTATCGATCCTGTTTTTTGAAACGGTAATAAACTTTTTAGCGCCAAGATTTTCTATGATTTCTCCAGTCCAAGAGTTTGTTTTGCTTGTAAAGGCTTCACTAACTCTAAGAACGGTTTTACC
>Ga0190315_1000012_pt1 | contig 112608 bp, 97 predicted proteins | sample 48701101_MG_FD_161673 | JGI IMG/M metagenome (GOLD analysis project Ga0190315, IMG submission 161673) | Hydrothermal vent sediment bacterial communities from Southern Trench, Guaymas Basin, Mexico - 4870-11-0-1_MG | ecosystem: Environmental > Aquatic > Marine > Hydrothermal vents > Sediment ...
TTTCAAATTCTTCTCGACTAATATCGCTGGGGTAAATTTTTCTCATAAGTTATTCCTTAATTATTTCTTATTTTAGTATCTTTTTTGATTTTAACACATATAAAAGATTTTGAACAGGTTCTAAGGCGATTACTCGTCAAAAACCTCACTTAGATAAAATTCCTTTACCAGCGATTATTCAAACTCAACAGGGGCATTATGTTGTGCTTGCTAAATTGGCTGAGGATAAAGTCTTGATTCAAGACGCGCAGGCCCAACGTCCTTTAACCCTGACACGCGAACAATTTTTGGCAGAAGTTTGGTCAGGCAGACTGATTTTGGTGACGCGGCGTTTTGCCTTAGTTGAAGAAGAAGTCAAATTTGGCTTTCGTTGGTTTATTCCTTCTATTGTTAAGTATCGCTCATTTTTTGGTGAAGTTTTCTTGGCCTCGTTTTTTATCCAATTATTTGCCTTAATCACGCCGTTGTTCTTTCAAGTCATTATTGATAAAGTCTTGGTACATAAAGGCTTGACGACTTTGGATGTGTTGGCGATAGGGATGTTGGCGATTTCTTTCTTTGAAGTTTTGTTAGAAGGCTTACGCACTTATTTGTTTTCCCATACCAGCAACCGGATTGATGTCACCTTGGGTACCCAACTTTTTACGCACTTGTTGGCCTTGCCTGTGAGCTACTTTGAGGCGCGGCGCGTGGGGAATACCGTTGCGAGAGTGAGAGAATTGGAAAGTATCCGTAATTTTATTACGGGTTCAGCCTTGACGTTAGTCATTGATCTGTTTTTTACGGTTGTCTTTCTCATTGTCATGTATTACTACAGCCCGACGCTGACTTATATTGTTTTAGGTTCCCTCCCTTTTTATATCTTGTTATCTTTCTTTGTGACCCCTGTATTACGTGAACGTCTACATGAAAAGTTTAACCGGGGGGCCGAAAATCAAGCCTTTCTGGTTGAAGCAATCAATGGTATTGAAACGGTTAAGGCCAGTGCAGTTGAACCGCAATTTCAACGCCGTTGGGAAACCCAATTAGCGGGCTACGTTTCAGCCGCTTTCAAAGCCAACCATTTAGGTAATATTGCGAACCAGATCGCGGGGTTTATTAATAAAGTCACTACCGTGTTGATTTTATGGATAGGGGCCCGTTCAGTCATTGAAGGTTACCTGAGTATCGGTCAATTAATTGCTTTTAATATGTTAGCGGCTAGAGTGAGTGGGCCTGTTTTGAGATTAGTACAACTGTGGCAGGATTTTCAACAGGCCGGTATTTCTTTACAACGATTAGGTGATATTTTGAATGCGAAGACAGAGCCGAACTATCAACCCAATCGGACTTCGCTGCCTCAATTGGAAGGCAGGATTCATTTTGTTCAGATTACCTTTCGTTATCGTCCTGATGGGCCAGAAATATTGCGTCAGATTGATTTATAGATTCCTAAAGGACAGGTGGTGGGTATTGTGGGGCGTTCAGGTTCGGGTAAAAGTACGCTGGCTAAATTGGTACAACGCTTACATGTTCCGGAAAAGGGTAGGATGTTGATTGATGGCGTGAATTTAATCATGATTCACCCAGCGTGGTTACGTCGTCAAGTCGGTATTGTTTTACAGGAAAGTTTTCTCTTCAATAGCAGTGTGCGTGACAATATTGCCTTGCATGATCCCAGTTTACCGATGGAAATCGTTGTACAAGCCGCGAAAATGGCTGGGGGGCATGAATTTATATTAGAATTAACAGAAGGTTACGATACGATCATTGGCGAACATGGCAGTACCTTATCTGGGGGACAACGGCAACGTATTGCGATTGCGCGGGCTTTAGTGATGAATCCGCGTATTCTGATTTTTGATGAGGCCACCAGTGCTTTAGATTATGAATCGGAGCGTTTGATCCAAAATAATATGCAGCGTATTTGTGCAGGCAGAACAGTGTTGATTATTGCTCATCGTTTGAGTACGGTGCGTCATGCTGATCGGATTATTGTGATTGATAAGGGTCAAATTGTGGAAGAAGGGCATCATGGGAGTTTGGTCAAAAAAGGGGGACATTATGCCGCGCTTTATGCTCATCAAAATGATGACATTGTTCAGAACCCCAAAGGAATTGAAGAAGGGCAGACACGCAGGTCTGCCCCTACAAAACCCCATGTAGAGTAGGGGGAACCTGCGTGTTCGCCCTGGCTTGTTTAGCAAAGAGACAGAAGCATTATCGTTTCACCATCTTGTATTTGTAACATGGGAGAAGACACCACGTTCAAAATTCGGGTGTTAGAACCAATATAGAGGGTTTCTTGATCAATCCCAATTGTTAAAGGATGCCCATGACGTGCTGCCACCAATTCTTGATGTCTCGCATCAAGAACAATGAGAGAAAAATAGCCTTCCAGATCGTTTAGAGTTAATCTCATGGCCTCGCTAAGAGACAAACCGAACTCGAAGTAGCGATAGATAAGACGTAAAACGACTTCACTGTCACGCTGAATCGGTAAATCCAATTTCAACACGTTTAGACAAATGTCTTTGGCGTTTTCAAGTTGCCCAGAATAAACCAAAGCGAGATCGTTGTTACTCGATAATTCAGGGCTCACTTGAATCTGAGGCATATCTGGAAACTTCTGCTCAATGAGCGCAATCGCTAAATGAGCGGGTGTATTGAAGCCAGATAAAGCTTGCAGGTTTCCTTGAGTTTCTATGCATTGGGTATGCCCGTCGCAGAAAGTGGCAACCCCGACTTGATCTAATTTTCCATAAGTCTGTTCGACAAGCTGCAAGTCTTTTTGCAAAGTAGAGACGCACGGCAGTGCGTCGAAACGAACTTTAGTGAGTATCCCTAATAAACTATTATTCATAAATCAACCACCTGTTTAGTAAGTGAGTCAAAATCCTAGCTGCCAAACAAAAAAATGCCGGAATGGAAGCGGTTAAAAAGCAGGTGGAGACCTTAGCATAATCTGGTTAAAATGGGAAGGCGTTTTTTTTTAAAAGTGTTTATTTTCTGGAGAAATAGAAATCGGGTAGTACAAAATTACGTTACAAATTTGAGAAGGAAGGCGAAGTGTACTTTATATCAATTGGGAAACGCTATAACTCAAACGAAAAATGCTATAGCGTTTCCCGATTGAATGAACCGAAGGTCAGCGAAGCTAAGTAAGTACTTTCGCCAAAAATTTTCAGGTATTTTAATAGAAGCAATGTTTATTTGTAATTAGAGACGCTTCGCGGCGCAAATCTACAATTCGCGGTTTCGTTTCGACGCGATGCAGAGCAAATCTTTGCGGTAAAATACCGGTTTATTTGTGGTTCAGTACTTACAAATCATTTGAGTGAAAAATTTATTTTACGGCCTAATCGGAGTGCAAAATTTATTTTGCTGCCTGATTTTCGTTCAAAATTTATTTTGCGCCCTAATTTTCGTTCCAAATTTAATTAATTTTGCACTCCAAGCAAGCTGCAAAATAAATTTTGCACTCCAAGCAAGCCGCAAAATAAATTTTGCACTCCAAGCAAGCTGCAAAATAAATTTTGCACTCCAAACAAGCTGCAAAATAAATTTGGAACGATAATGATTTGTACTTCATTCAATCGGGAAACGCTATATATCAATCAAAAGGGCGAACATTTATTATCAAAAGCGCTTAGGTACGCAAACTGGAATGAAAAATAATCAAGAAGAATTAGCCTTTTTGCCGGCGGCTTTGGAGATTCAAGAAAACCCGCCTTCTCCTATCGGTCGCGCCATTATTTGGGCAATCATCAGTTTTTTTATCTTGGCCATTATTTGGGCGAGTGTTGGCCAGGTTGATGTGGTGGCTACCGCTCAAGGTAAGATTATTCCCAGTGGGCGCGTCAAAGTCATCCAACCTTTGGAAACGGGTGTCGTGAAGCGCATCTTGGTTGAAGAAGGGCAATTGGTGAAGGCGGATCAATTGCTTGTCGAACTGGATAGTACCGTCAGTGGCGCTGATTTGGCCCGTTTGAAAACAGAAGGGATGATGGCAAAACTCGATCAAGCCCGTTTGGAAGCGTTATTAGTCGCGATTCGACAGGGTAAGCTTCAGTCGTTTGTGAAGCCACCTGATGCCGAACCCTTGCTAGTCGAACTTCAACAAGCGCGTTTAAAAAAACAATTTCACGAATATCAAGCGCGTTTAATGGCTTTGGCTATGGAAATACAGCAACGTGCAGCGGAACGTGCGACGGTGATGGCTCATATTGGTAAGTATAAGGCGATTATTCCGTTAATCACGGAACGTGTTCAAACCCTGAAAAAAATGGTGAATAAACAACTGCATCCACGGGTGCAATGGTTAGAATTAGAACAGGAACGTATTGAACTGGTTAAAGAACAGGATATTCAATACCGTCAAATGGCGGTAATAGAGGCTGCTATTGCGGGCCTTAAACAACAACAGGATTTATTACAGGTACAGGCTGAAGCCCAGTATTTAGCCGAATTGGTTGAAATTCGCCACAAATGGATTAATATTAAACAGGAATTAATCAAGGCTGAACAACGCAAGACGTTACAGTCTCTCAAAGCCCCTACTGCTGGCCAAATACAACAGCTTGCTATTCATACTGTGGGCGGTGTTGTGACACCCGCACAACCTTTAATGATGATTGTTCCCGAGGCCCTGCATTTAGAAGTAGAAGCTTGGGTACAAAACAAGGATATTGGATTTATTGAGGAAGGCGATCAGGCTGAAGTGAAAGTGGAATCTTTTCCCTTTACGAAGTATGGTATACTTGATGCTGAGGTTGTCACGCTCTCCCATGATGCCGTGGCTAAGGAGAATATTGGTTTAGTGTATGCGGCACGAGTGTCTTTGAAACAAACTCGTATTAAAGTGAATAAAAACGGGGTTAATCTGACGGCCGGTATGGCAGTGGTTGTGGAAATAAAAACGGGGAAACGTCGGTTAATTGAGTATTTTTTAAGTCCACTATTACGATATAGGCAGGAAAGTGTGCGAGAACGTTAAAATCCCCTCAACTCCTTTGGAAAGGCGCATTAAAAAAAAATTTCAAACCCAATTTATTTTCGCGAAGGTGTGATTGGAGTGCAAAATTTATTTTGCTTCTTTCTTTATAAGCCTTACTTTATAAGGACAACCAACTCATGAATATGAATACAGAGCGAAAAGAGTGGGGTGATCTTTTAGCAACTGAAGCCATTGAAAAACTCAAGCCTGTGATTCAAACACAACCCAATTATTTTCTCTGGCCAATCAAATATGTTCCTTCAGATACTTGGGTTACTCAAACTTGGTGGCTCAATATGGCAATTAAATTAGTCGAAAAAGAAATTGATGTCTTTACTGGATTGGAAATTCTGCTCTCTATGGGGAAGAAAAAGTATTTAAAAACGGCCATTAAATTGATTGAATCATTGTGGGCGGAAGATCAGACTTTGTATGATGCTTATTATTATGACATCATTGTACACCTTCCTAAAACTCATCAAATCAGGCAATATTTTGTTGATTATCGGGATATGCCAAGTATCGATCAAGATCGTTTATTACGGGAGGCACTTATTCGTGAAAATGATGAAATGACTTGTCGGTATGTTTCAAATCAAATCATCAGAAAAATTCAAAATCATTGTGAAACACAAAAAGAATTAGAAGACTATATTATGCCAAGAATGGCTGAATTGGGTAAACGGTGTGTGCATTATATTGCACCCCGTTATATTCACTATTTGAAATGGAAATGTCGTCAAGTGCTCAAAAAAGATAAATGGGTAACAGGCAATGTTCAGATATTTCGCCATCAGGATTGCATTGAACTAAACCAGTGCCGAAAGCGCATTTCTGTTTTCCTGCTATCAAAAACCAAGAACGACAAGGATTGTATATAATAAAGGATTGACTCGTTCAGGATTTAACCCATATTTACTTTAAACGAGAAACTGAGCTAAGGCACGACGTGTCATTTATGAACTTCAAAAAAACGGGCCCTTCGTGATTTTTCATTTAAATTTTCAGGCAAAAAACTCATCAAGGCCAGTGTTCAATATCAACTACCGTGAACGAATCAGAAAATAAATCCTTTCTTATATACAATCCTTATAGTTCTCGGTTTTTGATCGCGTTAAAATAGAAATGCAGTCTGCCCACCACGAATCGCTTAGCCTTAAATATCACTCAATATCAAGAATCTCAATGAGTTGATAAATGAGGTGCTCATTGCTCATTGATATCGGCCGGATATCCAATCTCTTCTAATAAATCCGCTATTTGTCCCCACTGGATAGGGGGATCATTCCATTCAATAGTCACCGTCTTGCTGTCTTTATCAGCCTTGACAGACGTGACACCTTCTATCTCGCCTACTTCTCGCTCAATGGTGCTAGTACAATGTCCACAATTAATATTATGGATATTAACCGTTTTAGTTGCCATTTCAATCAGTTCCTTTTAATTTACAGTCTTTTTAGTTTATCTCATTTTTAGATGTTAAGTACAACGACACTTCAAATAAACGAATCAATCTTGGGGAAAATGAAATTCTCTGCCCTTAGCTTCTGTTGACATTTTTTTTTAAATATGTTTTTCAATGGGTTATAAAAATATAAACTTGATTGATAAATCGATAACTTATCATAAACTATCAACAGAAGCTTAATAATTATCAATCGTCAATTTTCAAAAATGATGTGGATTTCTTGACTCTCCATCTTAATCAAGTTATCTTGCATCGACTTTATTTTGCAATCAGTTAAACCCAATCCATGAAAATGAGTCATAAAATTCTTATATTAGTTGTCGCTGTTTTATTGGCGACTGAGGTGCAATCTCGCGAGATTGTCAGTATTATTGGTGTGGGCGACATCATGTTAGGGACGAATTACCCTTTAAAGCGGTATTTGCCTAGTAATCAAGGCAGAGATTTGATGAAAAATGTTGAGGATATTCTCAACAATGCGGATGTCACTTTTGGCAATCTTGAGGGAACAATCCTTGATACTAAAGGCCCTGCGAGAAAAAATTGCAAGAAGTGTTATTCATTTAGAATGCCTGAATATCTAGCGGATAACCTTGTCACGGCCGGTTTTGATGTGCTGAGTATTGCCAATAATCACATCATGGATTTTGGAAAAAAGGGCGTTAAGAATACCATACGTGTTCTCAATGCTAAAGGGATTTATGCAGCGGGTGTCAAGAGTCAAAAGTCGGTGACTTTTAGCAAAGGAGGGGTGAGTTATGGCTTTGCGGCATTTGCCCCTAACATTGGCACGGTGCAACTCACTGACATTAAAGGGGCTCAAAAAATCGTCCGAGAATTGGCGCAAACCAGTGATATTGTTATTGTCTCGTTTCATGGTGGCGCTGAAGGGGTAGCCAATCAGCATGTTAAAAAGCAGACTGAATATTTTTATGGTGAAAATCGGGGGAATGTTTACCAATTTGCTCATCGTGTCATTGATGCGGGTGCTGATATTGTCTTTGGACATGGGCCCCATGTGACACGAGCGGTTGAGGTGTATAACAATCGTTTTATTGCCTATAGCTTAGGCAACTTTTGTACTTATGGTCGTTTCAATTTGGAGGGTGCGACTGGTATTGCCCCAATTATTAAAGTAAATGTCACCAGAAAGGGGCGTTTTGTGAATGCTAAAATTACGCCGATTAAGCAACGTTACTGGAAAGGGGTTTTTTATGATCGCAAAAAAAGGGCGATCAGCAAAGTTCGCAAACTGACTAAAGCGGATGGGTTTCTTCATAACATTACCATTGATCGCGATGGTTTTATAAATAAATTGTAGGCTTCCTAAAACAAAATAGGTAGGAGAGGGGATTTGATTGGGATAATTGATGAACAGGTTCAGTGCCTATCGTTTGTCATATCAATCTGTTAGCCTTATCAGTCAATCTCAAGAATATCAATGTATTGATAATTGATCTTGATATAAATTCCCCAAAAATAGATAAATCATTCATTTAGCGCCAACTGAATGAATGCTCTATTGGCACCCTTTTCAGTTATCAGTTATCAGTTATCAGTTATCAGTTATCACTGAATACATCAGTGTTCAATTTGAATTGTCGTTATTTCTACTTCGTTATATTGTAACAATATCATCATCTCATGCTTTTCGCTGCGACGCAAAGGCATGTTGATAACATGATTAAGCCAATCAAACTAATTGTTTAATTAATCAGCAGACTCTCTATAATAACTGATAACTGATAACTGATAACTGATTTTCACGCAAAAGTTTTTGCGCGCAAAAACTGTATTTAGCTTCGCTAAATGTGAAACTGATAACTGATATGAACTTTGCTGTAAAGACAATGGATTACAAGCACAGAAATCGAACAAAATTGAATCCTCTTCTCAAATCAAAAAATAATCTGAAATGTGTGTTCAAACCACGTCGTTCTTTCAAAGATGTGATAGCACACTTATTGCCATGGCTGCGTTTTTCGGTTCAAGCCAAGCCGCCTTTTGAAATTAAAGGGCATAACTTTACTATTGAGTACGGTTTGTCTCCAAAACCACAATCTGCTTCAGGGTGGCCGTATCGGTTAAATTCTAAAACTAAAATCGTGATAGTCACTCTATTTATCCTGTCACTGGCTTGGTGGTTGAATCAATCTGATGCTTCAATTGGACAATTACCCAATCCGTCTACTGGGTTTCAGGCACCGACGAGGCCTATAATGACTTTATCTCAAAAGTCGCTATCGGCCCCTGAATCTGTGAAAGTCAAGCTAGCCGAGCCAACAAGTCGCATTCCTAAATCTCCTGCTTTACCTTGGTTACATCTCCGCATTAAATCTGGTGAAACTTTATCGCGTATTTTTAAAAGACATCAACTCAATAGAACGCAATTGTATCAGATGATTCGGTTGCCAGAATATGCTAAACCATTACGTCAACTTCATTTGAATCAAGCGTTACATATCAGACATGATGCACAGGGGAATATTCACGATCTCATTTTAGTGCTCAATAAAACTGATGAGTTACATATTTATAAGGAAGATAATGAATTTGAATTTACTGGGGAAATAAGGCCAATTGGTATGCGTAGTGAAACCGTCTCTGCCTACGGTATTGTCAAAAAATCAGTGTCTGATGCCGCAAAAGAAGCTGGATTATCAGATAAACTACTGACTCATCTCGCTGAAATATTCAGTTGGGAAATTGATTTTGATCGTGATATTTATCCAGGTGATCAATTCCGTGTGATTTATAAACGATATCAGATTGAAGGCGATATAGAGGAAGGCGATATTTTAGCCGCAGAAGTGATCAATCTAGGCAAGGTTTACCGTGCCTTACGTTATACTGATCAGACGGGTTATATCGGTTATTATACGCCGGAAGGTGACAGTTTACAGAAACTACCTTTGATCCGTGCCCCAAGTCAATATACCAGAATTAGCTCTCCCTTTGGGACACGTATGCACCCTATTTTAGGCCGATATAATTTTCATACTGGCACTGACTATGCTGCTTCGACGGGCACACCCATCATTGCCGCGGCAGATGCGACAGTTAAGTTTGTGGGCAGAAAAGGGGGCTATGGCAAAACAATTGTTTTAGAACATAATAAACGTGTCCGCACGTTATATGCTCATCTTTACAAATTTGCTGAAGAACTGCGTGCTGAACAAGCCGTATTCCAAGGACAAATTATTGGCTATGTTGGGCAAAGCGGAAGAGCGACGGGGCCGCATTTGCATTATGAAATTCAATTGGATGGTACACCTCAAGATCCACAACAAATCGCTTTACCGTTGATTTTGCCTCTTCTTGAAGAAAAACAAGCTCATTTTGCCAAAAAGACGCAAAAACTGATTTCCAAACTGGATGCGATCAGTCCATTGACAGCGGCAAAGTTGGCTCAATCGACTCTTGTTGAACAGAGACGTTTATTGGCCTCAGAAAAATTGAGTCAATCTACACAAGTAGAAAAGGAAACGACTCCTTCAATTTTAAAGGCGGCCGTCAGTTTGCCTCAATCGATACCCCTTAAATCCGTTTTGATGCAGCATTCTATGACGGCGACAGAATAAGTGAACACAAAAGTTCGCCCCTATAGCGTTTTCCGATTCTGCTGTATAACTACAAGGATTGTTTATAAGAAAGGATAGGAACTGGGTATTTGATCAGTTTATCAGTTTCAACTTTATTCTTTTATCAATGATCAGTAGAGCGAAAATAAATAAAACTCGATGCTCAAGTTTTTTTTAGTTTGACAAATAAATTTTGCCACGGAAATACACGGAAATACACGGAATATTTCTGTGTTATTCTGTGTGTTTCCGTGGCTAATATAAACTCGACATTTTTGTCATAATGCAAAATAAATTGATAAATTGGTTTTGAAAACAGGGCCTTCAAGATTTATTGATATGACTTTTTTTTATAAATGCACATTTTTGCTCTATTGATGAGACTCAATGACCTGAAACTTGGCAAAATATAATCCTTTCTTATATACAATCGTTGTTAACACCTCTATATCAAAATATCTGAAAAATTCCTATTTTTTCCATTCCCTCAAAAAAATATGCGCTTATTTATTGGACTCATGTCAGGCACCAGTGTCGATGCGATTGATGTTGTACTGGTTGACTTGGCTAACGATCAAGTACATTTACTGGCTACACATCTTCACCCTTGGCCCTTGCCATTACGTGATACTTTGCTCACGCTCAGCCAACAGACACGAGAACACAGTACACTACATGATATCGCGACGCTGGATGTCAAAGTCGGTGAATTATTTGCGGAAGCGACTTTAGCTTTACTGGCAGAATCAAAAACGCCATCTGAACAAATCTGTGCGATAGGTAGCCCTGGACAAACCCTATATCATCATCCTGATGGTACACCGCCCTACACTTGGCAACTGGGCGATCCTAATGTGATTGCTCAACTCACCGGCATTCCCACTGTCGCCGATTTTCGGCGGCGCGATATCGCCGCAGGTGGACAAGGTGCGCCTTTAGCGACAGCCTTTCATAACGCCCTGTTTCGTGATCCACAAGAAAACCGTGTTGTACTGAATATTGGCGGCATTGCGAATATTACCGTATTACCGGCCGATCAGACTGAAGCTGTGATTGGATTTGATACCGGCCCCGGTAATGCATTACTTGATGCTTATGCTTTCCAGCAACAACAGCTTCGCATAGACAAACAAGGTGCTTGGGCCGCTTTGGGGCAAGCTGATCGGGCATTATTAGAGGCTATGCTGGCCGATCCCTATTTTGCGAAACCCATTCCGAAAAGTACGGGCCGTGATTATTTTAATCTCAATTGGTTAAGCCAGCACATTAAGGGCCTGTCTTTAGGGCCTGAAGACATCCAAGCTACCTTATGTCAATTGACTGTCACCAGTATTGCACAAGCCGTTTTGCTTTATAGCCCACAACGTTTATTAGTGTGTGGCGGCGGTGTACATAATCCGCTATTGATGAACGGATTAGCGCAACATTTACCTGATTGTGTGGTTGAATCGACAATGGCTGCCTCGCTCGATCCCGATTTAGTAGAGGCTGTCTGTTTTGCTTGGTTGGCTCAGCGACGCTTGGATGGGCAGCCTGGTAATTTGCCTTCTGTTACTGGGGCACGTCAGGCCGTTGTGTTGGGGGGTATTTATGTCTAATTTTTGATAGCCTGACAAACTAAAGTTTGTACTCCAATAAATCCAATAAATCGCTCAGTCACTACCTATACGAGAAGTTGATACCTTATAAGTCGTTGATTTGTGGTTGCACGTTGGCGTTTTGCGAGTTTCTCAAATTCGTTTATTTAGCTTCGCTGAACTTCGTTTTGTTAAACGAAGTAACGAGCGAAACGAGATCATCCGTTGTACTATAATTCCCAATTCCCAATTTTAAATCTCAATAATGGAAATAGGTAATACCGGTTTCACAAATGCCCTAATCAATCTGATGATTAAATGAGATTATCTCTTATAAAACAATCCGTTAAATTGATTATTAAAATACGCTCTAATGACATTCACATTTAACGGCAAAAAAAAGCTTGTATCAGAATTAGGACTATGGTAGAGTATGCCGCCTTTGAAATTAACGGGCGCGTAGCTCAGTGGTAGAGTACTACCTTGACATGGTAGTGGTCGGTGGTTCGATCCCACTCGCGCCCACCAATTATTGACTTATACATATAAAACACCAGATTAATTAAATAATTAAAGACCAAATCAAAAACACCACTCCAAATTATTTTGCATTCATCAATACCCTTTTTTATTTTAAGGGGAATTGTTTTTTATTTCAATTTAATTTTAATTAATAACACACAAGCACGGTTTTATCGTGCTTTTTTTATTTGTGTTAGACGGAATTTTAATTATGCCCACGATTACCTTGCCAGACGGCAGCCAACGATCTTATGAAAATCCCCTAACAGTGACCCAAGTGGCTGAAAGTATTGGTGCTGGCCTTGCGAAAGCGGCTTTGGCAGGAAAGGTTAATGAGCGATTGGTAGATGCCTCTTTTCTGATTGAAGACGATGTGCAATTGGCCATTATCACTGATCGCGATCCAGAAGGCTTAGAAATCATACGCCATTCTTGTGCCCATTTAATGGCGCAGGCCGTTAAATGCCTATTTCCAGAAGCGCAAGTCACGATTGGCCCCATCATTGAAAACGGTTTCTATTACGATTTTGCCTACAAAAACAGTTTTACGCTTGAAGATTTAGACAAAATTCAAGCCAAAATGGAACAACTGGTCGCCCAAAGTTTACCCATTACACGCTCTGTCATGCCACGCGATAAGGCCAGCGCCTTTTTTAGGGCATCAAAAGAAGAATATAAAGCCCAAATTATTGACTCAATTCCCGCTAACGAAGCATTATCTCTCTATCAACAGGGCGATTTTACTGATTTATGTCGAGGGCCGCATGTACCCAATACCAATAAATTAAAAGCCTTTAAATTAAGCAAAGTAGCTGGGGCCTATTGGCGGGGCGATTCAAATAATGAAATGTTGCAACGCATTTACGGTACCGCATGGGCCAATAAAAAAGAGCTTAAGGCCTATTTGCATCGCCTAGAAGAAGCTGAAAAACGTGATCATCGTAAACTGGCTAAACAATTAGACTTATTTCATATCCAACCCGAAGCCCCCGGTATGATATTTTGGCATGACAAAGGTTGGCAAGTTTATCAACACATTAAAACGTATATTCGTCGTGTCTTGCGTGATCACAGTTATCAAGAAGTCAATACTCCACAATTAGTTGATCGATCATTATGGGAAAAATCAGGGCATTGGGACAAATTTGGCGATATGATTTTTACGACTCAATCCGAAAATCGCGATTATGCCGTCAAACCCATGAATTGCCCTTGCCATATTCAAATTTTTAATCAAGGCCTAAAAAGTTATCGTGATTTACCTTTACGCTTAGCCGAATTTGGCTCTTGTCATCGCAATGAACCCTCTGGTACATTGCACGGGTTAATGCGAATACGCAATTTTGTTCAAGATGATGCCCATATTTTTTGTACAGAAGATCAAATACAAAGCGAAGTCTCTGAATTTATTGATTTATTGTTAAAAGTCTATGCTGATTTCGGCTTTCAAAATATTATCGTCAAATTATCGACTCGTCCTGAACAACGCATTGGTAGCGATAATATTTGGGATAAAGCTGAAAAAGCATTAGAATTAGCACTGAATCATAAAGCCTTAGATTGGGAATTGCAGCCCGGCGAAGGCGCATTTTATGGGCCTAAAATAGAATTTATACTCAAAGATTGTCTTGAGCGTGTTTGGCAATGTGGCACAATTCAAGTGGATTTTTCCATGCCTAGCCGTTTAGGGGCAGAATATGTCGCATCAGATGGCAGTAAACAAGTGCCCGTCATGTTGCATCGGGCCATTTTAGGCTCATTGGAACGTTTTATTGGTATATTAATTGAAGAATATGCCGGGGCATTCCCCACTTGGCTCGCTCCAGTGCAAGCCGTCATACTGAATATTACTGATCAACAAGCCGACTATGCCAAGCAAATAGAGGCGCACTTGCTTAAACACGGATTTCGTGTCGCTGTAGACTTGAGAAATGAAAAGATTGGGCTTAAAATTCGTGAGCATACTTTACAAAAAGTACCCTATCTATTGGTAGTCGGTGGACGAGAAGTTGAAAATCAACAAGTGGCTGTGCGATTGCGAAAGGGTGAAGATAAAGGCACTATGACACTTGAATCCTTTATCGAACTACTGAACGCAGACATGGCAGGCCACGTCTAGGAGGACACTTACATTACTCACGAAAAACAACGTACACGTTTGAATCAAGCGATTACCGCACCTCAAGTACGGTTAATAGCCGTTGATGGTCAACAAATTGGCATCGTTTCCAGCCAAGAGGCACAAGAAAAAGCCCAAGAGGCTCATTTAGATTTAGTAGAAATTGTTCCTAACGCTAAACCGCCAGTATGCCGGATTATGGATTACGGCAAGTTTTTGTTTGAAGAAAACAAGAAACGTAATAAAGCCAAGAAGAAACAAAAACAGGTACAACTCAAGGAAATCAAATTCCGACCCTCAACTGAAGAAGGGGATTATCAGGTCAAACTACGCAACCTGATACGTTTCCTAGAAGAGGGGGATAAGGCCAAAATCACTTTACGCTTTCGTGGCCGAGAAATGGCCCATAGAGAACTTGGTTTCAAACTGCTCAATCGTCTTAAAGCGGATTTATCTGAACACGGGACAATTGAACAAGAACCAAAAATGGAAGGTAGACAAATGGCGATGGTGTTTGGCTCAAACAAAAAATAGCCCCGGGTAGTGCCGTACCGATTGTGGCCTGTTGTAGCTGGACAAGCGAACAGCCCCTTCGTTACACTAGCTCACAACCCACCTTACCCACTGGTAAATTGATTTCGTGCTTTTTCAAGTTTGTCCACTGCACGAATGCAAAATACAATAGGTTAGGTTTTTTATCTTGTACAAAGTGCCTCTTCTGATCATTCTTACAGGTCATTATTTTTTAGGTAGTGATGCAATGTGGGTGATATGATAGAACGCTTTAGACGGTCGATTATCATGATTTCCACATTTAGCGTAGTGAACCGAAGGGAAGCTACGCTAAATGTGGAACGCTGATTTTTTTATCATAGATTATCAATTTATATCCGTTTTACATCAGCGTTCTAATATTTTTTTTAATGAGTGTTAATCATGAGCATCAGTTTAATCAGCGTTCTATCTTCTATCACTTTCATCACCCACATTGCAGCACTACCATTTTTAGGGGGACTTTCTTAGATAACTGATGCGATCTATTGGCTATAACTATAAAATAGTGGGTTTCAATCGGCCTTTTCACCCTTTCCCCTCTCTCCCTCTAAAAAAATCATTTCTCCTCGCCCTTGATTCAAAAGTTTGGGAACGACTTTTTTTTGAGCCTTTGAGAATAGAGATAAAAGGGAAAGCGATTTATTTTAAACCTAATGCGGAGTACTAACATGCCTAAAATTAAAACCAATCGCGGTGCCGCTAAACGCTTTAAACGCACCGCAGGTGGCGGCCTGAAACGCGGCCAAAGTCACCGAAGACATATCCTCACCAAAAAAAGCACCAAACGTAAACGCCACCTGCGTTCTCCCATCATGATCGACAAAGCGGATACCGCTATGGTCAAACGACTACTACCCTACTCGTGAGGATAACATAAAATGCCAAGAGTAAAACGCGGCGTGACAGCACACGCCAGACACAAAAAGATTCTAAAAGAGGCCAAAGGCTATCGTGGTGCTCGCGGCAACGTGTTTCGCGTTGCCAAACAAGCGGTGATAAAAGCAGGGCAATATGCTTACCGAGATCGTCGACAACGTAAACGCCAATTTAGGGCCTTATGGATAGCGCGAATCAATGCCGCAGCGCGTGAATGTGGATTATCTTACAGCCGTTTCATTAACGGTTTACACAAAGCCGGCATTGAAATTGATCGAAAAGTATTAGCTGATTTAGCCGTGTTAAATAAAGATGCGTTTGCCGCATTGGCTGATAAGGCTAAGACAGTGTTGGTGTAATTTTTTTATCTCTGGGCGGGATTTTGTCCCGCCTTAACCTATCGGGGTAAAACCCCAAAATATAACATAACCACTTGATTTTTTAAGAAATGAAAAATCAAGAAAGCTACCCTCCTCGCGACAACACATTATCATTTCCTTAAACAAATAAAACCATCAAATCCAAATTTAGAACGCTGATTTAACGGATTGTCATGTCGAGGCAAAAGATTACGGGCAAATAACATTAATGATAACTGTTTTTTTATCGCTTAGATTTTGCTTATCAGTCTCAGTCATGTCATAATACGCGCTATTTTTTTTAAAGGGAACGGTCGTGTTTTTTTTCCACCTTCACACCTCGACAAACGCCTTCCTCATCCATAATCAAATCAAGGCGAAGTATTCTATAAAGGAGAAACAGGTGGAAGGCACAATCATGAACTCAAAAGTGGATTTCAAGGTGGTGATAAATCAAGGCTGCTAGAATCAACTTCGGTTACAAAAATTGGGGAATAGACTAAGAATGATGGAGAGCATTCTCATTACTTCACCACAGACATATCTTCTTCTCGTTTAGGAGAACCAACTGAATTTAATTCAGAATATCCCAGACACGGCAATGAAACCAGTCCCAAAAACGTTGCTTTACTGTATTTATAATACTGAGCAAAAAATGATGTCCTATAGTCAATTTTCCATACAAGCAATCGTAAAAGCCTTTAATTTGATGATGGTTGAAAAAACAGCCCTGTTTGGTGATGTTGCGCCTTTGCCTTGTTCAGCTTTTTTAAAAGAAACACTGGACTACAACGTACCGCTTGCACTAGCGAGCAATACTGAGAAAGCCCGTTCAGAAATGATTATTTCGCCGATTCTGATTGAATTGAAAAAACAGTTATCTACAGAAATCAGTTTATTTTCTGGCGTGGAGTTTAATGTAGACAGTGAAAAGGGTTTAATCGGATTTTGTGACTTTATTATTAGCTATTCACCCGAACAACTTTTTATCAATGTCCCTGTGATTATGCTAGTTGAAGCGAAAAATGAAAATATCAAAAATGGCTTGGGACAATGTATTGCAGAAATGTTAGCTGCCCAATTATTTAATCAACAAGAGCAAAATGACATTCAGGAAATTTACGGTGTCGTCACCACAGGCACAATCTGGCAATTTTTGAGATTAAAAGACAAAACCGTAGAAATTGACATGAATGAATATTATTTGTCTGAACTTGATAAAGTTTTAGGAATTCTCAGTGTTAGTTTAAATAAGGGTAAAGTTTGAGGAATAAAACATGTTAGCTTTAGATATTCCCAATTTACAACAAGAAACCACTGATTTACTAGAAAGTACCAAAGCTTTTTTAAGCAAAATAAGCAATACAGAAAATTGTTTGCAATAATATAAATTAAGCAACATTGAGTTGAAAAATTGGAATTGCGTATGGGAAATGATGCAAGGTAGAATAACTCAGATAGCAAACATGACAGGTTTAGTAGAGCAATTAACTCAATTTAAAAAAAAGCCCCTTGGCACGCTTGCTAAGGGGCTTTTTTTATGAGCATACTTTTTATAATATACTGTACACCGTTATAATTTGCGCTTTTTTAGAAGTAAAAATCCATTTTTTAGCAGCCCGTTTTTGTGTGAAAGATTAGTCACCACCTGCTGACTTTCGCTTTCAGACAACTTATGCCCGCTGTTGGCTGTTATGGTATGTAGTGACAATCCCTTGTGGTTGCCCTTGAAATTGAAGTTTTCCCACTCAACTACCCCAGTGCCAAGATTATAACTAAAATATAACTTTCTACAGGATAAAAGATATCTTTATTTGCTTAATCACCACCACCTGACTTGGCTATTGGCTTGTGGTTGCCCTATTTTAATAAACCCGCGCCTTCGGCGGAATCACTTCAACATCATTGGTGAGGGTGTACATGTGGACAGGGCGATAATCGGTTGTGACGTTACCTTGTGCGTCTAACCAAGCTAGGGTGTGTTTTAACCAGTTTTCGTCATCCCGTTTGGGATAGTCTTCACGCGCATGACTGCCTCGGCTTTCGGTGCGGTTGAATGCGGAATGGATTGTGACGAGGGCTTGCCTGAGCATATTGTCTAGTTCTAAAGTTTCAAGCAAATCTGAATTCCAAATCAGGGAACGATCCGTGACTTTCACATCTGAGAATAAGGCGAAAACCTCGCTCATTTTTTCTATCCCTTCTTGCAGGGTTTCGCCGGTTCTAAAGACTGCGGCGTGTGTTTGCATGACGCGCTGCATTTTGAGGCGAATATCGGCCGTACTCTGCTCGCCGTTGGCATGGCGTAATCTATCTAAACGGGCTAACGCTTCTTCTCCGGCACCGAAGGGTAGCGGTTTGTGTGGCGCGTGACGGACTAAGGTTTGGGAACAGCGGATAGCTGCGGCGCGTCCAAAAACGACGATGTCTAGCAGTGAATTGGAGCCTAAACGGTTTGCGCCATGTACGGAAACGCAAGCACATTCTCCTATCGCCATTAAACCCGGTACGACACGTTCGGGTTTGCCGTCTTTGAGTGTGACGACTTCTCCATAATGATTGGTGGGAATGCCGCCCATGTTGTAATGTACGGTTGGTAAAACCGGAATGGGTTCTTTGGTGACATCAACGCCTGCGAAAATCTTGGCCAATTCTGCAATACTGGGTAAGCGTTCTTGAATGATATCGGCCTCTAAATGTTCAAGACATAAGTGAATATGATCTTTATGTTCACCTGTTCCCCGCCCTTCGCGGATTTCTATAGTAATCGCTCGGCTAACCACATCACGGGAAGCTAAATCTTTAGCATGGGGCGCATAACGTTCCATAAAACGCTCACCGTCAGAGTTGACAAGAAAACCTCCTTCACCACGCACCCCTTCTGTAATTAAACAGCCCGCGCCATAAATCCCGGTGGGGTGAAATTGGACAAATTCCATGTCTTGTAGCGGTAAACCGGCCCGCAATACCATCCCATTACCATCGCCTGTACAGATATGAGCAGAAGTACAAGAAAAATAAACCCGTCCATAACCCCCGGTGGCTAAAACGACGGCCTGGGCACTGAAACGATGAATCGTGCCGTCTGCCATATTGAGTGCCATCACACCTCGACAAACGCCTTCCTCATCCATAATCAAATCAAGGGCGAAGTATTCAATAAAAAATTCGGCATGATGTTTAAGGGATTGTTGATAAAGGGTGTGTAAAATAGCGTGTCCCGTCCGATCTGCAACGGCACAGGTGCGTTGGGCAATACCTTCACCATAATGCGTTGTCATTCCCCCAAAGGGGCGTTGATAAATTTTACCGTCTTCAGTGCGCGAAAAGGGTACGCCGTAATGTTCTAATTCAATGATGGCCGGTTCCGCTTCTCGACACATATATTCAATGGCATCTTGATCGCCTAGCCAGTCAGAACCTTTAACCGTATCATAGCGATGCCAGTGCCAATTATCTTCTCCCATATTGCCCAGTGCGGCACTGATGCCACCTTGTGCAGCAACGGTGTGACTGCGGGTAGGAAAGACTTTCGTGAGACAAGCCGTTGTTAAGCCTTTTTCGGCCATGCCTAAAGTGGCCCGTAAACCGGCACCACCGGCACCGATGACGACGATATCATATTTGTGATCAATAATCTTGTAAGCCGTAGACACGTTATCCCCCCAAAGCGATGCGTAAAATAGCTAACACTGAAGCAATCGTGATGGCAATGACAAAAAATTTCATGGTAGCCATCACTATTGCTTTAGTAATTTCGTTGTGTATGTAGTCTTCAAGGACTTCTTGCAAACCGGCGTGAGCATGATAAAACAATAATAAAATCAATAATATGAATAATTCTGTATTCCAGGGTAAGCGTATCCAAGCGACTAATGCGTCATAATCTGCTCTGGTAATGAAAAAAATAATCGAGGCCACGAACCATAATATCAGTGGTACTAAAGCGATAGCAGAAAGGCGTTGTGCGATAAAACGGTTAGTGCCTTCTCTGGCAGAACCTAAACCACGCACTTGTGATAAAGGGGTACGCATAAGATTCATTATCCTGCTCCTTTCATTGTGAAAGCTAATAGCCAAGCTAAAGCGGTTAAAATAAAAGTGGCTAACCACACGAATTTGCCAGTGCTATAAACGGTGTTGATGTCCAGTCCTAAGCCGGCATCCCAGAATAAATGGCGAATGCCATTACACAGATGGTAAAAAAGGGAGATGGACCATCCTAATAAGAGTAGTAATCCGAACCAAGAAGCTAACAAGCTTTGGGCCTGTTGATAGGCCTCTGGGCCGGCCGCTGCGGCCATGAGCCAGTAGACTAGCACTAAAGTGCCTAGCGATAAAAAAATGCCTGTGGCACGGTGAAGGATTGACATGACTGATGTCAATTGGGGTTTGTAGATTTGTAAATGTGGCGAGAGGGGTCGCGGTGTTGTCATAGTTTGTTTCCTTTTTAATAAATAATACAACGAAAAATGAGTTCCACTTTCTGATATTTAATGTCATTCATTGAGTTAAAAATAAATGTTTCAGTTATCTATAGCGTCTTTAGCGTCTTTAGCGTCTAAAGACGTTTATTTTATTTAACGCAAGAGGCGCAAAAGACGCAAGAGGCGCAAAAGGTATAGCCAGTTGACAATGGTGGGCAAGTGGGCGGTGAGTTTTGGGGATGAGTTTAAGAATCTGTCCGATCCAGCAATTCAACCCAATGCACTACCGGTATATTCGCAGCCGATTCTAAATGCGTCAAACAACCAATATTGGCTGTGGCAATCAATTCAGGTTGTTCTGATTCTAAGGCATTGATTTTATTCGCTAAGAGTTGTTGGGATAAATCGGATTGTAAAATGGAGTAAGTCCCGGCTGAACCACAACACAGGTGAGCATCCGGTACGCTTGTCAACTGAAAACCAACTGATTCGAGTATGGATTCTACAACACCTGTTATTTTTTGGCCATGTTGTAGGGAACAGGGGGCATGAAAAGCAATTTTGAGATTGTTGCGTTGGAATGACGATAAATCTTGTGTGGCTAATATTTCGCTGATGTCGCTTGTGATCTGAGAAATATGTTTTGCCTTATCTGCGTACTTGGGATCAGATTGTAAATAATAACCATATTCTTTGACGATTGAACCACAACCACTGGCCGTCATGACTAAAGCTTCTGCACCCGATTCTATAAAGGGCCACCAGGTATCAATATTACGACGCATAAATTGCCGCGCCTCTTCTGGCGCGGAGAGATGTTGGCTGATAGCACCACAACACCCTTCGGTGCGTAGCAAGGTAATGCCTAAACGATCTAAAACGTGGGCAGCTGCAAGATTGATATTCGGTGCCAAAGCCGGTTGTACACAGCCATCCAAAATGAGCATGGTGCGAGCGTGTTGTGTTGTGGGCCATACGCTTGTTGTCGGTTTACGGACAGGAATACTTTTTTTCATCTTCGAGGGCAATAATGCTCGAAACCCTTGCCCCAAGCGTAGTAGCGCTTTAAACCGCTTAGGATAAGCTAATACGACGCGTAGCGATTTTCGCTTAAAGGCCTCATACCAAGGCCGAGGTACACGCTGTTCTATCCATTCCCGCCCAATTTCCAATAGATGACTGTAACGCACCCCAGAAGGGCAAGTGCTTTCACAAGCCAGACAGGTTAAACAACGATCAAGGCGTAGTTGGGTTTTCTGACTCACAGCTTGGCCTTCTAAGGCCTGTTTTATCAGGTAAATACGGCCACGCGGGCCATCTAATTCATTACCTAATAACTGATAAGTTGAGCAAGTCGCGTTACAAAAACCACAGTGTACGCAAGATCGTAGGAGACTCTCTGCTTCTTTACCCAGTGTTGTTTGTTTAAAGCTTTCGTCTATTGCCGTTTGCATAATGTCAGTTATCAGTTATCAGTGTATCAGTTGAGATTCTACTCACGGCAGATTGAATATCATAAGCGGATCAAATGCATTTTTGATACGACGATGTAATGCTGCCAAAGGCAGGGCTAAGGGATGAAATATGGCTTCAGTCTCTTCAATACGATCAGGATTACGAAAGAGGGTAGCATGTCCACCCACTGCGGTAACAGCCGCTCGAATTTCATCTACAGAGGCATCCGTTTTGAGCCAACGTTGGGCACCCCCCCAGTCTAAAAACCATTCTCCAGGTAAATTAAGCGGTGGTGTCGCTGGTGCCAGCGATAAACGCCATTGTGCAGTAGGTTCTTGAAAAAAGGGATGTTGATGTTCACGCACGTTTTGCCAAAAGGGTTTATCTTGATGATAGGTTTCTCCACCTAATTGACGCCTGGCGGCTTTGACACCCGCTTCCGTACCTGATAAACGCAGATAAACTTGACCCGCAACATAACAAGTTGCTGATAAAGGTAAGGATTGCGCTGCCCAAGTATTCATCAGCTTAAGAGCTTCTTCAGGTGTTTTTTCCCAGAACAGCGTGATTTCGTACACCGGTTTAGGTAAGACTTTCAGGGAAACTTCCAGTAATACGCCTAAGGTGCCCAAGGCACCAACCATTAAACGCGATACATCATAGCCAGCGACATTTTTCATCACTTGTCCGCCAAATTTTAAAATCTCGCCTTTGCCATTGATACATTGAATGCCCAAGACAAAATCCCGTGCTGAACCGCTATAAGGCCGACGTGGGCCTGAAAAACCACAAGCAATTGTTCCGCCAAGCGTTGCCCCTTCGCCAAAGTGTGGTGGTTCAAATGCTAACATCTGGCCGCCTTGCGCCAAGGTGCTTTCTATCGCGGTGAGTCGCGTACCTGTCCGCGCCGTTATCACGAGCTCTGAAGGTTCATAGTCAACCACACCGCAATGCCCTGCAACTTCAAATCGTTCGCCTTGAGCGGGCAGTCCATAAAATGATTTAGTACCCTTGCCGATAATATTTAATGGCGTTTGGTTAGCGTATGCTTGTTTAATCGTTTCTTGTAATGCTGAACTCTTGTCGTTAGTGGACGTATTGTTATGATTAACTGACATATCAAAAATTGTTCTCCTGGGGCAATATCGTCGCCAATTATGTTAGTAATAAAATGGTTATTATGTCATATTACTTAAATTTCAAGCATTTACGTATTTTTGAAACCCTTGAGCTTAGGAATGGTCACGAAATAACTTTTCAGGCTAAAGTTTCGCGAAGCGAAACTTTAGCCTGAAAACCCCTTCGGGGTTGGCATATTAATAAGATATCAACTTTTATCTGAGTTTTCTCAACCTCTAGAAATGTCCAAGTTATTTTGTGACGGTTCCTTACGCAATGCACGTTCTAATCTATCCCAATCATGCTTTGGCATGCCAAAACGTAAGCTTTGAGGTTGCTTAAATAAACGCACTAAAATGCCTTGACGTGCTAACGTATCTTTTATGACTTCTGCCTCTGAAGTACACACCCATTGAAATAAACTCGTCCCCCCATTTGGTTTCAGTCCATATTGAGATAATAAATGAAATAAACGCAGACTGGCTTTTGTCAGTTTGACGCGAGTGCGCTGTTGCCACTTTTCATCCATTAAGGCTTGTGTCGCGATTTCGCGTGAAGGCCCACTGACTGCCCAAGGGCCTAAATAATCCGCTAATAACTGCAATATTTTTATTTCGGCTGCTGCAAAACCGACTCTTGCACCCGCTAAACCAAAAAATTTTCCCAATGAACGTAATATAATTAAGCCAGGCAATGGACTATAAGGCATGAGACTTTGATTGGGCATGGCATCCATAAACGCTTCATCAATAATTAACCAGCCACCTCGGCTATTTAATTGTTGTTGCCACTCTAATAAAGTCTCAATAGAATAAGAGTGTCCAGTGGGATTGTTTGGATTGATAACAATTAATACCTCTAATTGTTCAATAACAGCACCAAGATTATTATGGGGTAATATCATGAGTTGATGTCCGGCTTGCTGCCAAGCATGGGCATGTTCTGCATAACCCATATCTGGCACACCTACTCGACTTATAGCCCGTAACTTGGGTAAGGCTTGAATAATAGCTTGCGAACCGGCAGTGGGTAATATAAGTGACGTAGCATAATAGTCTTGTGCGGCTTGTTCTAAACCATCCTCTTTTTCGGGTAATCTGGCCCAAGCGCTTGCTGAAACGCAAGAAACCGGCCATCCATTTGGATTAATACCCGTTGATAAATCTAGCCAATCATCTAATGGCATCCCATAACGTGTTGCAGCAGCCTTGAGTTGTCCCCCATGTTCAAGCAAGTAACCAGTCTCCTAACACAATGATAAGTAACCATAATCCTAATGCACGATGGACTAATCCAACGGCACGTCCAATATCGTTTACCATCGGTTGATTTTTGGAACCCAAAATCGGACGTTTTTTTATCTCTCCATGATAATGTGCGCTTCCGCCTAAAATGACTTGCAATGCGCCAGCACCGGCAGCCATGACTGGGCCGGCATTTGGACTGTACCAACTAGGCGCTTGTTTAAACCAACTCTGTACAGCGGTGGCAAAATGTCCAACACTCGCATAACTTAACGCCGTTAATCGGGCCGGTATCCAATTCAAAACATCGTCTAGGCGTGCCGCAGCCCAACCAAAGTGTAGAAAATGTGTGTTGCGATATCCCCATAAAGCATCTAGGGTATTGGCTAAGCGATATAACACCAAACCAGGTAGCCCAGCTAATAAGTACCAAAATAGGGCGGCAAAAATAGCATCATTGCCATTTTCTAACACAGATTCAATGGTAGCGCATGTTACGCCTTGGGCATCTAAAGTTTGAGTATCACGGCTGACAATACGACTCACTCGTTGTCGCGCTTCATCTAAATCATTTTGTATTAAAGCCGTTTGCACAGCCCACGCATGTTCAGACAAACTACGTGGCGCAATGGCGAAGTAGAGTAATACAACAGCGAGAATCCAAGTTTCACTGATTATCCAACTCAACAAGCCAGTCAATAATACAAAAGGCAATAGTGCTAGTATGACAGCCAATACCCCTTGCCATCGCCCACCTGTATTTAAACGGCGTTCTAACCAATTGGCCCAATGCCCAAAACCAACTAATGGATGAAAACGACGTAGTTCACCCAGTAGCGCATCGAGTATGACTGCTAAGGTGCAAATCAATCCTATATTCATAATAAAATTACTGTAGAGACGCACTGCGTGCGTCTCAATGCGTGCGTCTCTATGCCTGCGTCAATGCCAGATTGTCCGTAGAGACGCACTGCGTGCGTCTCAATGCGTGCGTCTCTATGCCTGCGTCAATGCCAGATTGTCCGTAGAGACGCACTGCGTGCGTCTCAATGCGTGCGTCTCAGTGCCTGCGTCAATGCCAGATTGTCCGTAGAGACGCACTGCGTGCGTCTCAGTGCCTGCGTCAATGCCAGATTGTCCGTAGAGACGCACTGCGTGCGTCTCTGTGCCTGCGTCAATGCCAGATTGTCCGTAGAGACGCACTGCGTGCGTCTCTATGCCTGCGTCAATGCCAGATTGTCCGTAGAGACGCACTGCGTGCGTCTCTGTGCCTGCGTCAATGCCAGATTGTCCGTAGAGACGCACTGCGTGCGTCTCTGTGCGTGCGTCTCTGTGCGTGCATCAATGCGATTTCGTGCTGGGCAAAGACGCAAGTATGCCCCTACAAAAGCCAACGTATTTAGGGGCCGTAGAGGCGAAGGTGGCATTGAGAGACGCACGCAGTGCGTCTCTACGAATCAGAGACAAATTGATTTCAAACAGCGCGTGGATAGGAACCAAGATGTTTGATAAAAGAAGCTTGTTTTTTGAGTCTTTCTAGGGATTGAGTAATGGAGGCATCTTCTTGATGCCCTTCAAGATCAACAAAAAAAATGTATTCCCAAATCCCTTTTCGTGAAGGGCGTGATTCAATACGTGTCATGCTAACCTGCTTGTCTGAAAAAGGTTGAAGTAGGTGGTATAAGGCCCCTGATTTGTTAGGACTGGATAGGAGTAACGAGGTTTTATCATTGCCACTGGGCGAAACCGCTTTTTGTCCAAGCACGGCAAAACGGGTGGTGTTGTTGACATGATCTTCAATGCGTGAGGCGAGTATCTGTAATTGATAAATCTCAGCGGCCGCTTGGCCTGCAATGGCGGCCGCGCCTGATTCATTGCTTGCCAATCGGGCCGCTTCAGCGTTGCTGTTGACGGTAATCTGTTCAATTTTGGGTAAATGGCTGTCCAACCAGCCGCGACATTGGGCGAAGGATTGTTGGTGGGAATAAATTCGCTGAATTGACGCTAATTCATCACACTTTGAAAGGAGATGGTGATGAATGGCTAATTCAATTTCACCACAGATTTTTAACGGGGTTTCTATAAAACAATCTAAGGTTTGGTTGACACCGCCTTCTGTGGAGTTTTCGACAGGTACGACACCAAAGTGCGCTGCGCCAGATTCAACTTCACGAAAAACATCATCAATTGTTTGTTGTGGTAGGGTATGTGTTGCATGTCCAAAGTGCTTGCACACAGCGGCTTGTGAGTAAGTCCCCTCTGGGCCTAAAAATGCTATCTTGAGGGGTTTTTGCAAGGCTAAACAACCTGACATGATTTCTCGAAAAATCTGTATCAGGGTATCATCTGGCAAAGGCCCTTGATTGCGTTTTTGGACGTTCTGCAATACTTCAGCTTCACGTTCTGGCCTATAAAAAATAGGGTTTTCTTCCTCAGCATATTTAGCCTCTTTCACTTTTTTCGCTAAACGGGCACGTTGGGTTATCAGTTTCTGAATGTCTTGATCTAATTGATCAATCTCAGTACGCAAGTTTTGTAAGTTCTGGGTAGACATGGTGTAAAAAGTAAGGGGTTAGTGTTATCAGTAGGGTGGACATAACTCTTTGTTTTGGTTTACGTTCCAATTTTAGTTTGCAAACAAAATCAAACTAAAGTTGATCTCGCACAGCGAATGACTGCGTCTGAACGCCAATTGTTCGCGCCAAAAGTTTGGCGCACAAAACTTTTGGCGCGAACCGCAGGGAAGCGAAGCTAAAACTAAAATTTGAAAAAAAAGGGAATTTGGGGCATTTCAACCTTAGTAGGGAAAATGATATATTTTTCCCTGCTGGGTAACCTCTAAGCTGGCTTTAGAAATCGGTAACAGTTTTAAAAGTTGGTTCAGACTTTCTTGAACATTTTTGATTCTTAAACCAACACGCAGGTATTTTTCATTACTCAATGGACGATAATGTTTTCTATCCTTATGATTTTTTAAATTAGCCGCTTCTTTAAATAAAAAGCTGATTTCTTCTTCTTTATCTACAAAAAGAAGTGTTTCAACAAGGCCATGATAAATGTCTTGCCAATTTTTAACCTCTACTTGTAAACCATTTATTTTTAAATGAATATTCTTTTTAAGGGTTGAATATTGCAGGCAGGATTGCTCAATTTTTTCACCTAGCCATTGCAAAACCTTTGATTCATCCAAAAGTTCCATTGTATTTGTAGGGGATTGTGTACGCTGATAAGCGGGCTGTAAAGAAAAGATCCGCCTTAACAATGTTTCAAAATGAGATTCCGCTACTTGACGTTCCTCAGGCGTTAACTTAAATTCAATCGCAAGCTGTAATCCATATTCATCCTGAGAAAATCCTCGCTGCATAATTTGGCGTAATTTAGATTCGACGTTAATCAACTGAATCGTTTGTTCAACTTGTTGATCCGCAGTAGACTGTTTCCAGACTTTGGGCGAAAGTAATCGTTCTAGGTAATCAGCCATTTGGATATCCATAATATCAAGCGTAGCCGATAATTTTTCTGCATCAATGCCTTCTTGTTTATTATCAAAAAAAAGCCAATCTATGCCATTAGTGAGTACAGCCCAACGTAAACCCATTGAGTTAACATAGTTCACGGCTTGGGTACGGTTATTGTTGTTAAATTTTTTGCCAAGGGGTTTAACTTCAATAATAAAGCAAGGCTTATCATTAAAAATAATCGTAAAATCCGGTATATAGCCCCCTAAACCCCCACCGCTATTTTGTTCTGCAAACACTTGTAAGGGATTGAAAATGTCATAACCCAGACTGGATAAAATCCGCAAAATAATCGCTTGACGGGTTTGTGCTTCATTCAAACCGGCTTTTTCCCAGCTTGAGAGTTTTGTCACAATGTCAGTTATTGTTTGTTTAAGAGCCATCAATTTTGCATATCATTTTTTTGGGGTTGTAACGGCGTTAAAGTATAAGTTATTTTTCTGATGTCATTTTTAAATGCAACCCTATTGAATTGAATCATGTCAAATCAATAAATTATAAAAATTTTCTGATTTAAATAAAATGAGGTTATAAGTCAAGTTTCATTTTTCATTTTTCATTCGATCAGATTAAATTTCTGCCTTCACTCCGTTATAACCCGATTTTTTGAAAACCTTTAGATTTATCCTATATGATATTCATCCAAAAACAAATCAAAAATAGCCTGTTTTGCAATTTATAATTCCAAATTCCCAATTCTAAATTTTTAATAAAGAAGCAGCGGGGGCTTATGGATTGGCAGCGAATTATTTATTGAGGCCGAGTGCGTATAACCTATTTTTACTCACGCCTGTTATTTCATGAGTCAACTTAGCGGCTTCTTTTAGTGGTAACGCTTTGTGTAATAATTGAAAAATGCGTTCCGTTTCGGGATTGAGGGCATGACTATCGGGTTCCGGTGCGCCTTGCACTACGATCACAAATTCACCTTTTTGTCGATCGGCCTGTACAGTTAACTGATTGAATATATGACTTAAAGTATCGCGATAGACGGTTTCAAAGACTTTAGTTAATTCTTTTACTAAAGCGGCCTCCCGCATTTCACCGAATATTTGCACCATGTCATTAAGGCAGTCAATAATACGGTGTGGCGCTTCATAAAAAACCAAAGTTCTTGATTCTGAAGATAAATTTTCTAAGCGTTGCTGACGGGCCACCGTTTTAGCAGGTAAAAATCCTTCAAATACAAAACGATCAGCATCGAACCCGGCCACAGAAAGAGCAGTGATTAAGGCCGAGGGCCCTGGAATTGGCATGACAATGATTTGCTCAGCATGAGCCATTTGTATTAAATAACGGCCAGGATCGCTAATCAAAGGTGTCCCAGCATCGCTAATCAGCGCAATACTCTTGCCGTCATGCAAACGTTGCAAAAGGGCGCGGGACTGTAGTCGCTCATTGTGTTCATGTAAGGATTGTAAGGGTGTAGTAATATTAAAATGAGTTAACAAATGACGACTATGGCGGGTATCTTCAGCGGCAATAAGCGTGACTTTTTGTAAGATGGCTTGAGCGCGTGGACTCAAATCTTGCAAATTGCCAATAGGCGTTGCAACGACGTAAAGGATACCTTTTTTAATAGACAGAATAGGGCTATCTGGGGATGATGTCACAAAATTTCTCCATTCGTTCGCAAAACATCTTCCTTCATTCGTTTACAAAACTTAGGCATTCTATAAAAAAAATGGGGAAAAAGTTGTATTATATATATAGAAGAATATATTGTTTGAATATAAATTATTAAATCAACTGATGAGTGATAACTGATTTCCACGCTAAAGTTTTTGCGCGCAAAAACTTTAGCGTGGAACGGATAACGGATAACGGATAACGGATAGCTGATAGCTGATAACTGATATGGATACGACTTATTCGCACCAAAATACCCTCTTAGTAGTTGATGATAAACCTGATAATATAAAGCTATTGTTGGCTTTTTTAAAGACGACGGGATTTAATGTACTTGTTGCTGAAAATGGTCAAGAGGCTATTGAAACCGCGACGTTGGCACACCCAGATATGATATTGTTGGATGTGATGATGCAGGGTATGGATGGTTTTGAGGTCTGTCAGCATTTGAAGTCACAAGCAGACACGCAAGATATTCCCATTATTTTTATGACGGCATTAACTCATCTTGATGATAAAGTCAAAGGCTTTAAGCTAGGTGCGGCTGATTACATTACTAAACCGCTTCAGCTTGAAGAAGTGTTAGCGCGTGTCAATGTTCACCTCAGTTTACGCCAGCTACAGCAACAATTATCTGTGCAAAATCAGCTGTTACAAAAAGAAGTTGCTGAACGTCAACAATCAGAACAAGCCTTAAAAACAGCCCATGAAAGATTTATAACCATATTAGATGGCTTGGAAGCTGCGGTTTATGTGACCGATATGCAAACTTATGAAATTCTTTTCGTTAATAAACATATCGATCAACTTGTTAATAATAATGAATTATTAGGAAAAGTGTGCTGGCAAGTGTTTCATAGTACACAGCCTTGTACTTTTTGTTCTCCTAATCAAATAATGACAGGTAAAGGTCAACCCACAAGTGCCTATCATTGGGAATATCAAAATCCAGATACTCAACGTTGGTTTTATATTCAAGGTAGCGCTATTCGATGGATTGATGGCCGATGGGTACGATTAGAAGTGGCGACTGATATCACTGAGCGTAAACAAGCAGAAGAGGCCTTACGCGCCAATGAAGAACGCTTTCAGCTTGCCATGCGCGGTGCGAATGAAGGCTTGTGGGATTGGAATCTGGAAAAGAATGAAGTTTATTATTCGCCGCGTTGGAAACAAATACTTGGCTATGGGGAACAAGAATTGAGTTCTCATCCCACTGAATTTTTTGAACGATTACATCCTGATGATATTCCCCAAAGCCTGGAAAAAGTGACCGCTTATTTTGAAAGAAAAATACCTCATTATGAAATCACTGTCCGCATGCAGCACAAACAGGGGCATTATGTGTGGATTTTGTCGCGGGGTATTGCTGTCTGGAATCCACAGGGTAAGGCTCTTCGCATGGTAGGCACGCACATGGACTTAACGGCTCAAAAACAGACAGAAGACGCTTTGAGTCAGGCTAAAGAAGCCGCAGAAGTCGCTAATCGTGCTAAAACGGTCTTTTTGGCTAATATGAGTCATGAATTACGCACACCACTTAATGCCATTTTAGGTTATGCCCAATTGTTTAAACGGGACAAAACCTTAAATGCGAAGCAACAAGAAAGTATAGCCGTTATTCAACGCAGTGGTGAATATTTATTAACCTTGATTAGCGATGTTTTAGATGTGTCTAAAATTGAAGCAAACCGCATGGTATTGTTTCCAGTTGAGTTTGATTTTAAACATTTTATTAATGAAATTAATGAATTATTTTTAATGCGTTCTAAACAAAAGGGGATTGACTTTCATTACCAATTTCTAACCCAATTGCCTACTGTGATTCAGGCAGATGAAACACGACTTAGACAAATAATAATCAATTTGTTAAGTAATGCTGTTAAGTTTACTAAACAAGGCGAGGTGATCTTTAAAGTGGGTTCAACCCAAGCTTCAAGCTCCCATTTCCCAAATTGGAAGATTCGTTTTCAGGTGGAAGATACTGGGATTGGCATTGCCTCTGAGGAATTATCTAAAATATTTAAACCTTTCCAACAAGTTGGAGAGCGAAATTATCAGATGCAAGGCACAGGATTGGGTTTAGCTATCAGCCAAAAATTGGTTGAAATGATGGGAGGCCAGCTGCATGTTGAGAGTACTTTGGGAGAGGGCTCAACATTTTGGATGGAACTTGACTTGCGTGAAGTGTCTTCAAAAGGACAACTTGAATCCATAGATAAGCCTGTGATGATAGGGATATCCGGTCCTTCTCCCAAAATTTTAGTCGTTGATGATCAATGGGAAAATCGCTCGATACTCACCCATCTGTTAACGCCTTTAGGTTTTGAAGTGTTCAAAGCCTGTGATGGAGAGGAGGGTGTAGAGCTCGCTACGCAAATTCAACCCAATGCGATTTTGATGGATTTAGTTATGCCAGAAATGGATGGCTTTGAAGCAACTCGCCAAATTCGGAAAATCCCTCAACTTAAAGACGTGGTGATTATTGCCATTTCGGCGAATGTTTTTGAACTTGATCAACAGGATAGTATAAAGGCGGGTTGTGATGATTTTATTGCTAAACCGTTTCAGATAGAGGTACTGTTGGAGAAATTAAATCAATATTTAAATTTAAATACGATTTATCAAAGAACCGCTAAAAAAAGCGATATCCAAGCGCAAGCCGATGCTTCTATAAGCGGCCCCTCACCTGAACAAGCCGCTATCTTGTTTGACTTGACTTTAATAGGCGATATTGAGGGCATTCTTGACTATCTGGAAAATATTGAAAAAAACAAGAGCGAATTAAAACAGTTTGTTTTTAAAGTCAAAAAATTAGCGGAGGATTTTCAAGTGCATCAAATCGGTGATTTGATTAAACCTTATCTTTAAAAAAAGCCCCCTTTGTCAAAAGAAGTTGAGAACTGAGAATTTGACAATTAATATTAATACTGCTGGGCAACAATCGAAGCCCACCCTACGATTGATTAATGGATAACTGATAACTGATAACTGATAACTGATAACTGATTATGAATACGCTCTTGGTTATTGATGATAATCTTGATAATGTGAGACTGTTGCTTGATTTTTTAACCGAAGATGGTGATTTTAAAGTACTCATTGCTCAAGATGGTAAAGATGGTATTGAAAGGGCGCTGTTAGCTCAACCGGATTTGATACTGTTAGATGTCGTTATGCAGGGTATGAATGGTTTTGAAATCTGTCAGATTTTAAAATCTAAAGAAAAAACGAAACATATTCCTATCATTTTTATGACGGTGTTAACAGAGATTGTAGAGAAAGTAAAAGGTTTTGAACTTGGGGCTGCTGATTACATCGTTAAACCTTTTGAGCAAGACGAAGTTTTAGCCCGTGTGACAACCCATGTAAAATTACATCAATTGCAACAGCAACTGGCAAAACAAAATCAGCAATTGGCAGAACAAAATCAACAGCTCCTCGCAGAAATAAAACGTCGCGAACAAGTCGAAGCCTCTTTAGCAGAGCGTACCAATGAATTAAGTACAACTAATATCAAACTCACCAGAGCGCTTCGCCTTAAAGACGAATTTCTGGCTAATATGAGCCACGAATTACGCACCCCCCTATCGGCTATTTTAGGTATATCAGAAGCATTTCAAGATGAAGTTTATGGCCCTATCAACAACAAGCAACGCAAATTCCTGCACACCTTAAAAGACAGTGGCCATCACTTATTGGCTTTGATTAACGATATTCTTGATTTGTCCAAAATTGAAGCTGATAAGTTAACATTAAATATCAACAGCGTTCTTGTTCATAATATCTGTCAAACGAGCTTAAGCATGATGACAGAAGCGGCTTATAAAAAACGAATTCAGCTTGCTATGATTTTCGATTATGCCGTAGAAACGATTCAAACGGATGGGCGCCGCTTGACGCAAATCCTAGTCAATTTGTTGAATAATGCAATAAAATTTACGCAAGAGGGTGGTTCAATTCAGTTAGAAATCAAGGGTGATATCGAAAATGATGTGGTTCAATTTAGTGTTCAGGATACGGGTATAGGGATTCCTCAAGAAGAAATAGAACATATTTTTGAAGCCTTTGTACAACTTGATGGTGCGCTTAGCAGAATGTATGAAGGTACAGGATTAGGCTTATCTTTGGTGTATCGTTTGACGGAAATATTGGGAGGGAGTCTCTCAGTTTCAAGCGAATTGGGGAAAGGTAGCCTTTTTACAATCTTGTTGCCTTGGCATTCAGAAAGAGAAGATAAGTCAGCACCTTCTGAAACTCAGCCAGATGAACAAGAAACGGAACCTAAATCACTTGCCGCTAATAACGCTAATCCGCCTCATTCATCTCGGGTGATTTTATTAGCGGAAGATCAAGAAACGAATCTTAATTTTATCTCTGACTATCTTCTGACACGTCTGGGTTATCAAATCATTACAGCGCGTAATGGAAAAGAGGCTATTAAACAGGCCCGAACTCAGCATCCCGATATCATTTTGATGGATATTCAGATGCCCGTGATGAATGGGCTAATAGCCATTCAAAAGATTCGAGCAGAAACAGATATTGCAACTATACCTATTATTGCGCTCACAGCATTAGCCATGCCCGGTGATCGAGAATCTTGCCTAGAAGCTGGAGCCAATGAGTATTTAAGTAAGCCCGTTAATATGAAGAAACTGGTTGCAAGCATTGAGGAAATGATAAAATAAACCTGTTTTGTTTTTTTCCCCAAGCACTCATCGTTATACACAGTTTGACTTTCCGTTCACACGCCGTAATTCGCTGTGCAAGATCAACTTTAGTTTGAATAGGATTATTTTCAAAGAAAGGTTCGATCTAAAAGCAATCTCACGCAAAGGCGCTTCGGGCAAAGGCGTAAAGGTGCCAAGGTAGAGACGCACGGCCGTAGTAGACGCACGGCCGTAGTAGTAGACGCACGGCCGTAGTAGTAGACGCACGGCCGTAGTAGTAGACGCACGGCCGTAGTAGTAGACGCACGGCCGTAGTAGTAGACGCACGGCCGTGCGTCTCTACTTTAAGAGTTTCACATTTAACCTCTTCGATGATAATTAATAACTGATAACTGATAACTGATAATGGATACGCTCTTAATTATTGATGATACACCGGATAATATCACTATATTGCGTCATATGTTAGGTGATGTTGGCTTTAAAGTGCTAGTTGCTCAAAATGGTCAAGAAGGTATTGAAATGGCAACATTAGCACACCCTGATTTAATCTTGTTGGATGTGATGATGCCTGATATGGATGGTTTTGAAGTTTGCAATAGATTAAAAGCCACCGAAGAGTTCAAAGATATCCCTATCATGTTTATGACGGCGATGAATCAGACGAGTTATAAAATAACGGGATTTGAAGTGGGGGCAGCTGATTACATTACGAAACCCTTTCATCATCCAGAAATATTAGCACGCATCACAGCCCATCTGAAGGCACACAAATTACAACGACAACTCAGCAATCAAAATCAGCAATTCAAGCAACTCAATGAACAACTTCAGCAAGAATTGGTCAAACGCAAACAGGCAGAATCGGAACTTGAGCAAGCTTTAGAAGCCTTGCAAGCGGAAAAAAACTTGTTAGCCGTTCGTGTTGAAGAACGGACTGCTGAATTGAAAAAGGCTAATACTGAATTAACTCGTGCCCTCCGCATCAAAGAAGAATTTCTGGCTAATATGAGCCATGAACTGCGTACCCCCCTGACAGCGATTTTAGGCATTTCAGAAGAACTTCAAGAGAAAATTTATGGCGCCCTAAATGATAAGCAAATCAAATCGCTACAAACAATAAAAGATAGAGGTCATCATTTATTGGCCTTGATTAACGATATTCTTGACTTGTCTAAAATCGATGCCGATAAGTTAATTCTAAATATTGACAACGTTTCAGTTAATGATGTCTGTCAAACTAGCTTACAAATGACGAAAGAAGCGGCTTACCAAAAACATATTCTGGTTTCCACGACTTTTAAGTCTGTTGTAGAATCGATTCAAGCTGATGAACGTCGCTTGATACAAATTCTCGTGAATTTGTTGAGCAATGCGGTCAAATTTACCCCTGAAGGCGGTTCAATTCAGTTAGAAGTCAAGGGAAATATTGAACAGAATAGAGTTCAATTTAGTGTTCAGGATACCGGTATAGGTATTGCTGAAGAAGATATAGAGCAAACTTTTGAGGCCTTTGTGCAACTTGATGGCGCTCTTAATCGAATGCAGGAAGGCACGGGATTGGGCTTATCCTTGGTAGATCGCTTGACCAAAATGCATGGAGGTGATGTTTTTGTAGAGAGTCAAGTTGGCAAAGGTAGCTGTTTTACAGTATCATTACCTTGGAAGACTCAGAATGCGCATTTTGAGTCAAATTAAAACGAAAATGGGCAACGCCAATGGGGGTATCTTTTTTGGAGTGAGCTTATTTATCTACAGAGTGAGTGAGTTGTTTGTTATATGAATACACATTATCGAACGTTTTATCTTATTGTCTTGTTGAATGCTTTAGTCGGGTGTTCAAACTTACAAATCCAACCAACTAACGAAATTGATCCAAACAATCCGTGCTGGCAACAAACCATCAAGCATTACGGCACCACGCAAACCCTGATGACACGGGCGCTTGATAAAAAGGTTGCTGATTATCAATCCTTAGTTGAACAATCGTTGGCTGAACGCGCTCAAATGATCAAAGTGGCTCAAGGATTGAAGGATAGTATTAATCAAGAGAAGCCACTCTCGGGATATGATTTAGATATCCTGAATCGGGGAATGGTTGCTTACCTGAAACGGCGTGAAAAACTCTATGAGATGGCCGAAGCATACGAATGTTGGTTAGGCCTCTCTGAAGAGACTTTTAAAGCGTTTAATGTTGAACCCATTTCAAAAGAGAATCAACTGAAAGGCATTATGTTGTCATTGTCTGCTGCCTTAATCCTTTACGATAATTACATGCTGGCGATTTCTATATTTGAGCAAGACGATAAATTACGCCGCTTTCTCAATGAACGCGATTCTGGATACGGGATTGGGCAAAATGAACTGGCTCACATCACGCAATCTTACAATTCCGTCAGTAAGCGAAAACGCCTTAAAACGGCGCTGAAATTTTATGAAGCGCAAATGCCGAAACTATCAAATTCCCTTGAAAATGATGCCCGTTTTAATTATCTGAAAATGCTGATATCGCAAAGCCCTTCTTATAATATGACGCAATCTGATTCTGCCTTTTCAGTTATAGATAGAAAATTGAAGTTTATGGCCGCTCTGACGAGCGACACCCTTCATCAACTCACTGCCGATGGTGTCAACTTGTTTAGCCAGTTTTTTGGCAATTCGATTGGGCTGATCGAAACCCGTAAAGGTAAACTTTATGATCGTCCTGAAGTATTAGATTCTGTTATGGGGAAACTCAAGCCAGGTGATATTTTGTTAGAAAAAACGCCTTTTCGTCTCACCGATCAATTTATTCCGGGACATTGGGGACATGCTGCGATTTGGATTGGAACAGAGGCAGAATTAAAAGAGTTGGGTATTTGGCATCATCCACTGGTTAAACAATATCACGCGCAAATTAAAAAAGGCCATGGTGTTGTCGAAGCTCTACGCTCAGGGGTTCAGATAAGCACCTTGTCCCATTTTATCAACATTGATGATCTTGCCATTTTGCGTAACAGCAAACTTGATAACCGAACCGTACTCGCAGATCGGATTCTTCTGGCATTACGTCAAGTGGGCAAAGAATATGATTTCAACTTTGATGTTGAAACAACGGATAAAATTGTTTGTTCTGAGTTGATCTATGTCGTTTACACGAGCATAACATGGCCTACTGATAAAACACTGGGTCGTTTTACGATCAGCCCCGATAATGTTGCTTCAAAAGCATTAGAGGGCGGCCCACTTAAATTAATTTCGTTTTTTCATGATGGTAAATTTGTAGGATATCAACAACTTGAGTTGATGAGTAAACTGATGGCAGGAGAAGATTAAATCTTCTCCTGAAGCACAAATAAACAGGTATTGCATAGCCATTTGCAGTATAATATCATTGTTAAGTTGATTCATTAGACATTATACCGATTTAATTTAAGTTTCGCGCCAAAAGTTTTGCGCGCAAAACTTTTGGCGCGAATTGATTTTATTAGTTTTCTCAAGATGAGCCTTTTATATAATATCAATGAGTTACGTTAAATCGGTATAAACTCTATTTTACAGAAGGAGGAAACGAGGAAAAAATTACCGCTTGGTATTCAAACCTTTACCGAGATCATCAAAGAAGACTATCTGTATGTGGATAAAACTCAGCACATTGCCGAATTAATCCAAGGCGGAAAATACCTATTTCTTTCCCGCCCTCGCCGTTTTGGAAAATCATTACTGGTTTCAACACTTTTTGAAATCTTTTCCGGCAATAAGGCCCTTTTTCAGGGATTATCTATTTATGACCAGATTGAATGGCAATCCTATCCCGTGATTGTGATTGATTTTAATGCGATTTCTTGTGGTGATGATGACATCTTCAAAACCTCATTATTATCCTTTTTAGATGATATTGCCGCTGAATATGATCTGAAATTGTCAAAACTCTTCGTTAAAGACAAATTCGCTGAATTAATTAAAAAGATACAGGACAAAACCGGCCAAAAAGTGGTTATTTTGGTTGATGAATACGATAAACCGATTGTTAATTCTATTGAAGATATTGATCGGGCTACCAAAAACCGTGAAATTCTTCGAGATTTTTTCGTTGTTTTAAAATCTTCTGACGCTTTTTTACGTTTTGTCTTCTTAACCGGGGTATCCAACACGCGGGTTTCGATTTTTTCAGACTTAAATAATCTGAGGGATATCAGCCTCTCACCTCAATTTGCCACCCTGCTTGGATACACTCAAAACGAATTAGAAAGTGATTTTGCACAACATATCCAAAGTCTTTGTTTTAAGTTAGGGATAAAAAAAGCCCCGTTATTGGCTCAAATCAAAACGTGGTATGATGGTTATTCATGGGATGCGAAAAACAAAGTGTACAATCCCTTTTCAATTCTCAACTTGTTTACCGAACAGCAATTTGATAATTATTGGTTTGCCAGTGGCACCCCAACCTTTTTGATGTCGTTAATCAAAAAGACAACTTATGATGCCACGGTGCTTGAAAATAAAAAGGTGTCCAAGATTGTCTTTGACAGTTACAATCTGGAAAACTTGAATCTTTTCGCGCTGTTGTTTCAAACCGGCTATCTCACTCTCACACACATTGATAAAACAGGGCGAATTCCTCAATATATCTTGAACTACCCGAATTTGGAAGTGAAAGAAGCGTTTATTACCTATCTGTTTGCCAGTTTTACCCAAAATGGGTTAGAAGCCATTCAACCAGCCGCCGAAGACTTACGTACCTATTTACAAACTGATAATTTTGAAGGTTTTATGAACCTCATCAGGGCCTTATTGGCCAAAATCCCATATCTACTCCACATAGAACAAGAAGCTTATTATCATTCGTTGTTTTATATGATTTCGGTACTGATGGGGGTTGAAATAGACTTAGAAGTGCTAACCGATAAAGGGAGAATTGATGGGGTATTGGCGTTAGAAGATAAGATTTATCTGATTGAATTTAAATATGGAAAAGCGGGCACTAAGATGGAGACTTTGACTAAGCAAGCCATTAAGCAAATCCAAGACAAAAACTATGGTGAACGCTTTTTAAATGAATCGCGCCCGCGTCTGTTATTAGGGATTGGGTTTGTCAATAAAAAAATCGGCTATAAACTGATAACGGCTCAGTGAACACTGAATCTCAACTCTTGAGCCAATGACGTTGGAATGTTTAAAATAAGGGTTTCTGTTGACCTTATTAACCTCTTTTTTAGTATATGAATTAAATCTTTGTCCACCCGATAATTCTACAATTCGAGATTTAACCTTGAACGAACAATACTTTTTTTATTATATAGCGTTTCCCAATTGAAAGAAGTATAAATTATTGGAGTGCAAAATTTATTTTGCGGCCGGATTGGAGTGCAAAATTTATTTTGCGGCCGGATTGGAGTGCCTGTTATTTTGCGGTTCGATTTTCTTGATATAATTGTATATAACTGTACTTTATTCAATCGGAAAACGCTATAACTTAAAATCATTTATATCGTTCCAATAGGGCATTAAAAAAGAGGTGAGGAAAATTAACGAATGTGGCGGACAAAGGGGGGGTTCGCTCTACCCACCCTACAATTCATTTAATCCTTGGCATTACTGGCTGTCGTGAATAGAATAAATTCGCTATCCTTGAGATGATGTTTGGTTTTCAGATCACCGATGAAGACAGGGTTCTTTTAGGCTATTATTCGTTGCTATCGTCTTGATTAACAGAATCGCTTACTTTCTGTTCTTCTTTTTCATTGCCAACTTCGGAAATCGCCCAATGCTGTATATTATCCATCATACTTTCAGCCTCTTCTCGACTCAATAATTCAATATCCGTGTCATCATAACGAAAAATTACTGCACACGGATTAATTTTACCCAATTTTTCAGCATTGATAGGCGGTGCGATATTGATTCTATCCAATTTTGCCCAAAGTTCTTCTAAGTCGTGAGTTTTGTGTAACTCAACACCATGCCTAATCAAGACAGCTTTTAAACATTTTTCGATAGCCTGTTGAGCATGAAAACACACTGTCGTCAAGTGAATTTCTGGCGCATTTTTCAAAATCCGAAAAGCTTTAACATCCCTATCAGCTAAACGGAGAAAACGTTGTGCTTCTTGACGCAATTCTTCTTGAGTGGCTTGTATCATAGAGAATTTGACCTTCTTTTAAAGCATAATAGAGTGCAGAACTCGGAATATGTCCACGTTGTTCAACCTCTTGTTGTGAATACACCAGTATATCCACACCAATACCAACGTGACCCACAATATGTCTTAACCTCGCCATTTCTTTAGCTTTATTAACACGTTGCGATTTAATGATAACTAATAAATCTAAATCAGAATCGGGAGTAGCCTCATTTCTGGCGTAAGAACCAAATAAAATGATTTTGCAAGGTGTCGTTGCCTTCGCTAATTTTGAAACAACTTGATTAATTGTCTCTTTAGAAATCATTTTAAGTTCACCGTTATTGAATGTCGCAAACAAAAATTTGTAGGCCCCTAAGTTTGAACAACTCTTTGGGAAAAATAGCCCAACTATCTGAACAATCCCTAGTCAATATAGATATGTTTAACCCGTGGGCAACCACGTTGCCCACCCTACAGCCAAACTATGCTGAATTATCTTCTATTTGAACAAGATTCGACATGATTATAACTTAAAATCATTTATATCGTTCCAATAGGGAACTAAAAAAGAGGTGAGGAAAATTAACGAATGTGGCGGACAAAAAAAAAGTGGGTTGAGCTATTGCCAACCACCCTACCATTACTTAAAACGGTTAGCATGAGATATCTCCTAATTCTTCCGCTACCGTTTTGGGGCTAAACGGCGGTTTCAATCCTCTCGCGTAAGCTTGTTGAGCTAACACAGACTGAGGTAAATTGGCTTGCCTTGCAGCACCACCGAATGAAATTCCACCACGACTATATTGATCCAAGGCCCGCTCAATTTTGAAATCATGCAAGCCACGTTCTAAAATATTAATCAAAAAAGCTTGACTTGCCATACTCAACTCTTGAGCCAATGACGTTGGAATGTTTAAAGTAAGGGTTTCTGTTGACATCATTAACCTTTTTTTTAGTATATGATTTAAATCTTTGTCCACCCGATAATTCTACAATTCGATATTTAACCTTGAACGAACAATACTTTTTTTATTATAACTGAAAATCATTTATATCGTTCCAATAGGGCATTAAAAAAGAGGTGACGAAAATTAACGAATGTGGCGGACAAAAAAAAGGTGGGTTGAGCTATTGCTCAACCCACCTTACAATTCCATATTTAAGCCATGCTACACTGTCTCCCCCTACAATTCTATGATGTTACGCTGGCTTGAGGGCGATCTGTTGCCTTTTTCCATTGGTTATTTACAATTGAATCTATTTCACTTCTATCCATCTTGAAAGCACGTTGAATATATTCAATTGCCTTTTCTGGCGATTGGGTGATTCTTTCTGAGTTCACTAAATCCTTACCTTTGGTTTTATCTATATAACCAGATTTTATTAGATTACTAATAAATACTTGTTTTTCACTATAACCAAATCTGCAATGGATCAAATGATCTACAAAAGGGTTCAAATAACAATCTCCATGAAAAAACTGACCTTCAGGATGGGACCAACAAAGCTCATTGATTAAAACATCATTAATTTTGTTATAATCAAAATCTATGAAGTCGGGCAAATGAACCATTTGAACCTCTGATGTGCTTATGCTTTCTAAATCCAGGTATGCTTTGTAGTGTTGCACTTCATTCTCAGAGAGTTGATTTTTAACAATTTCGCTAAAGAGACTTTCTCCACGGTCAAACTTGTCATTAAAGTCATCTGTCATGTGGTTTTTATCCATAGCATACGAGAAGCCAAGTAACACTAAATTGATGTTGTTTTCAATTGCGAACTTATAAGCAATATATTTTTTCCCTCTATTGCATGGTGTACAAAATTCCCCATTTTCCTTAAAAAACAACTTCATGAGCTTTCTAAGAAAATCAGAGCTTATTGAGTGGGAAATAAAGTCGACCCCCAGGCGTATAGTCATGTTATTTAAATTGGAGAGTGCCTCCTTGGTGATAAATCCATTATTAAAATGCACTGCCAAGGGATTTAATTTTAATATTTTTTTTTGCATAATACAAAACAAAAGCACTATCTCTTCCTCCAGAAACAGGAATCAGACAGTTATACTTACCATTCGTTTTACTCGCAATCTTTAGTATGCTATCTAGATTGTAAATATTGTCTCTGTTTTCGTTTGGTACACGAAGACAATATTCGCATTTGCTGCCTATTTTCCGAAAAACATTCAAAGGCATTAAGCATGTTTGGCATCTTTCCATTTTTCTTTCCTGTTTTTCTCATCCAGATAAAGATTATGATCTGACCATAATTTGTCATTACGTTCAAAAATCCTTTCTCTGAATGTTTTTTGGGGACTCGTTTTATTGCCTGGATAACTAACCAATCCAATAAACCTTTTTCCTTTCTTACCGAGCCCATTGGCTCCCCATTCACTAAGAACATGTTCATAACTCATATTGAGCTTTTTTATATGTTCAAGGAGTTTTTCAATATCATAGCGGTAAGTTGTAAACTGGACTTGGAATTCAGTTTGTTTGGAGTTATTATACCTCCATAGAAGAATATCTTTCTTGCCTTCTACTACTTTTTTCCATTGGTAGCCTTTAAGGATACTTTTATCAGGCACCCAGTCCACTACTAATGAGTTTACGGCATCAATCCAATCTGTAGATGTTGAAGCATACAAAAAAGGAGTATGATCAATAAAAATAAATCCATTTTTATTTAGATGGTTTCTTGCATTTCTTAATGCATAAAACCTTTCTTCATTAGTACTCAAGTGCTTTAACACTGATAAAGCGATAACAATTAGGTCATATTTTTTGTCAATTCTAAATGAACGCATATCATCGTTAATAAATTCAACGACAATATTGTCCAAATTGCGTTTTGCATAAGACTGTCTAGCCTTGGATAGCATTTCATCGCTTAAATCAATACCTGTTATAATTTTGGCTTCTTTCAGAAATATTGGAAATAATCTCCCCATCCCGCACCCTAACTCTAATATAGATTCAGGTTTCAATATTTCTATCAAATCCTCATAGAGAGAAAAATCCATTTTAAATGAATTCATAATCTCGTCATAGAAAAAGGTGGACTTGTCATATTCAGCTTTGCTCAAACTCATATAATATCCTTTCTTTGTGCCTAATAGCCAGCGTAGGGTGGAACGAAACCCACATTTTCAGATGAATGGTGGATATCGCTATCATTCTACATACAAATCCTAACAATTCCACATTTAAATAGTTCAATTTAACGCTGGTTTTAATAATAAAGTCAACATCGCACAGGTTATTTCAATTTTAGGGCACTTTTGAAAAAGTACCCCCTGAATATTGTATAGTTCCAAACTCTTAAAAATAGTAGGCATTATCATGTAACTTTAAGGGTTTCGCATTTTACAAAATGATATTAAACGGCTCAAGCAACCCATAGTTATTAGTTGCCTAACCCAGAATATCTATTCATGGAATTACCTAAAAATAGTATGCATTATCACCTAGCCCATTTTTTGAGCGTGTAGCATTCTACAAAATGATATTAAACGGCTCAAGCAACCCAGAGTTATTAGTTGCCTAACCCAAAATAATCTTAAACTGATAAAACCACCCAGAGTTATCACTTGCCTAACCCAGAGTATCTATTCATGCCATTACCTCAAAAACTCAAATTGATCCGCTCATTTAAAAATTGGACACAAGAAGATGTCGCAGAAAAATTAGGCATATCGACTCATGCCTACGCGAAAATAGAACGTGGTGAAACGAATGTGAACCTTTCAAGGCTACAACAAATTGCCAAAGTGATGAATATAGGCTTGTCGGAATTATTTGGTTTGGATGAAAAGAATGTCTTTAATTTAACTTGTGATCACTATAGCCAATGTATTGATAATAATTGGAATGTTAATTCTCCTTCAAATGTTCAAATCGAATACAAACATCAATTAGAAAAAGCGAATTTAATGATTGAACAGCAACAAAAAGAAATGGATTATTTAAAACAACAGGTGAATGATTTAAGGGAAATCAATCATTTATTGAAAAATTCATCTGTTTCACTTGATCATTAAAATAGAGCTCCCCCCCTATTTATAAAAAAACTAACTTAAGAATAAAGGCATTTTATGATGAACTGGCAAAATTATATTACTGCTGATCCCTTGATTTTTGAGGGTAGGGCTTACTTTAAGGATACCCAGATTCTGGTTTCTCAGGTACTTGACAACTTAGGCGATGGTGTGATGCCTAATGAGATTCAAAAAAGATATCCCGCTCTTAATCAAGAAGCAATACAAGCGGCTTTGGTTTTTGCAGCACAAATGGCGCGGGAGCAAATCTTTAATATCTCAAAACTCGGTCCGCATCGTGAGGTGAGAGTGGCGGGTAGATTAGAAGCCGTTAAACTTAATGACCATACTTTTATTATGGCAGTTGCAGAATCACTTTGCCCTATTAATGGTTTTGCTAAGGCCGTTGATCCAGAAATATTATCAAGGTTGTTAGGTCAAAATGTGGTGGTGTCCGGTACGGCGCATTTTACTAACGAGGGCGCTTTACTTATCCTTGAAGCCGCGCAGATCGAGATTGCGAAAGAGCGCGATTTGATGATATGGGGAGAAGTACCCAGACCGTTTCGTCGCCCATTTAATATGAGTGACTTTAAGGCAGAACGGGGGTTAAGTGCAATCGTTGGCAAATGGCCTGGAAATGAAACGGATGAGGAAATGCTCCAAGCATTAGAGGAGTTATCGTGATGCCGCTGGATGCTCTCATCTTGTTAGATACTAATATTATTTTGCAGCTTGTCCGTAATAATATGATGAGTCAACAATTGGAAGCCGATTATAGACTCATTAGCCGTCCAAACGGTAATCTGATATCTATATGTGACAGTTGGCGAAATGTATGCGCTTTCTCTCAAACTAGGTTGGGGTGAAGATAAAATAGCTCGTTTAAACGAAATATTGGATGCTCTAGTCATCATTAACATTAACAAGCCCAATGTGGTTGAGAACTATGCTCGAATTAATTATTTTTCGGAAAAGGTTATGAAACCCGCTCGCCCGTTGGGACAAAACGATATTTGGATTGCCGCTACGGCAAAAACAGTCGGTGCTTGGCTTATGACAACGGATAACGATTTTGATCATTTGCATCCTAAATATCTTAAAAGAATCTTAATAGATGCTAAAACAGGTGAAACAATTGATAGAACTCCCTAAAAAATTAAAATTAATCCGATCATTTAAAAATTGGACACAAGAAGATGTCGCCGATAAATTGGGCATATCCACCCATGCCTACGCGAAAATAGAACGGGGTGAAACCGATGTGAATCTGTCGAGGCTAGAACAAATTGCCAAAGTGATGGATATAGGCTTGTCGGAATTATTTGGTTTGGATGAAAAGAATGTCTTTAATTTAACTTGCGATCACAACAATAGCCAATGTATTGATAATAATTGGAATGTTAATTCCCCTTCAATTGATCAAATAGAATGCAAACATGAATTAGAAAAAGCTAATTTAATGATTGAACAGCAACAAAAAGAAATGGATTATTTAAAACAACAGGTGAATGATTTGAGAGATATAATTAATCTATTGAAACAAAAGGAAAATACGCCGTAATTCGCTGTGCGAGATCAAATTAAAAAATGGCCCCAAATACATCAATCTGAATTGGGACAAGCAAAAAAATAACTTTTCACGCAAAAGTTTTGCGCGCAAAACTTATTGCGTGAAAAAGAGACGCAAAAGGCGCAAAAGAACGCAAAAGATATTTTTAAGACTAGCGTCCTTTAGCGTCTTTAGCGTCTTTAGCGTCTTTAGCGTTTAGGTAGTCCCTACAAACCAATGGAGGTATTCAAACAGTGCTAATTGGGTAATTGTTCATTACAGAATTGGGATGATTAAAAGCCACGGAATGACACGGAAAGCACGGAATATTTCCGTGTTTTTCCGTGTTTTTCCGTGGCAAAATCTATCGAAGCAAATCACACAAGTCATTGATTTTTAAGACCACCACGGGTTTGTAGGGACTACCTATAAACGTTTGAACAATTCCGTTTTATTTTCACTCATCAAATGGTGAAATGAAAACAGGATTAAATAATTGATTAATAACATAAAAATTAATCTTTAGATTTATTTTATTATTGGGTTAAAATGCTTTTGTGAACTTACTTAATAATTAATTTCTGAGTTTTGTATTAAATAATAAACGTATTATGATACAAAAATATTATAGGCTATAGCTTAATTATCAAAATAGAATGAACTGATGAACTGATGAAAGTTTGATTTTTTCATAACAGGAAAAAAAATGTCTTTACGCATAGGTGTTGATTTAGGCGGCACTAAAATCGAAGTCATTGCACTGGATAAACTAGGAGAGACTTTAGCTAGAGAACGTGTGCCTACTCCTCAAGGAGATTATGGGGCGACTCTACAGGCGATTGCTGATTTAGTTTATCGTGTTGAACGGCGTTTAGGGGCTGAAAGCTTGGTTGGCGTTGCTATGCCAGGTGCGTTATCGCCAGCAACAGGTTTAATTAAGAATGCTAATTCTACTTGTCTCATTGGGCAACCGTTGGATCGTGATCTGAGTGCAATTTTGCAGCGCCCGGTAAAATTAAGCAATGATGCAAATTGTTTTGCTTTGTCTGAAGCGGTGGATGGGGCGGCGGCTGGGGCGGCGGTTGTTTTTGGGGTGATTATTGGGACGGGTACCGGTGGGGGGATTGTTGTCAATCGGCAGGTGTTAACGTCTAGCACTTGATTTCTTAGTTACTCCTAACCACTCTTACTCAATTTGAGTAAGAAATTGGTGTTTTGAATAAATATTTGCTTGACACTTCTTTTCAATCTATATATCGTTCGAGTAGCGATACACTTAAATTGACAAACCAACCTAAAAATGAAAAAATCTAAAAAGGTCACTAGAATTGCGTATAGCGATGATCTCAATCAAGCGAAATATGAAGCATTAACTGAGATTGCGGTGCGGTGCGGTTCAGTTCGTACAGAAGTTTGGCATAATTATGGCTCAATCAGTGGGCTTGACGCTAAATTCCGGCCAGTTCGTGATTCATTCCTAGCGGCCGGACATATCAAGAATCTACCGCAAAGAATTTGGCGAGCGACGTTATCTGATGTGTTAGGTGACATAAAAGCCAACCGAGAAGCCGCTAAAATAAACGTTAATAGCCATATCTTTAGAAATGTTAACGACAAGAATAAGCGTCAGGAATTATTTAAAAGCTTAAAAAATGATTCTGTTTGGATTAACAATTCTTATGGTCGTAGATTAATGCGGAAATATTGGAAACATGGAAAAAATCACACGCAAAATCAGATTGTTTTAGAACCAGGCAGTTATAAGTGTTTTTCGTATCAGGGTAAAAACTACATTGAGATAATTAGCCTAACCCGCGGTAAACGCATTGCTATTCCTATTGGAACCGGCTATCCAATCACTGGACAAATTAGACTTATTCTACGCTCATCACAAGTTGAAATTCATTACACAATAGATAACACTTCTGAAAATGCTTGTGGTTTACCCGGAAGCAAACTTGGCATAGACAAAGGTTATACAGAAGCTTTTGCTGATTCTGATGGTGTTTTTTACGGTGAAGGTTTAGGTCAAATTTTATCTGATGAAACGGATTCCCTAAACCAAAAATACCAAAAGCGCAACAAAATAGGTGCCATTTTAGATAAACTTAAAGAAAAGAATCCTAAAAAAGCCAAAAGAATAATAAAGCATAACTTGGGCCGTCAGAAACTTGATAGACGTAAAAAGAAGCATCAAGGAAAAGTAAAAACAATAATTTTCACTGCTGCTAATAATATCATTAGTAAGGCAGAAACAGTTGTTTGTGAAGATTTAACTAAAACGTTTAAATCAAAGAATTTAGGCAAAAATACCAATCGCCGATTAAGCGGTTGGGTAAAAGGATTGATGGCATCGGCCGTTGATATAGTAGCTTCCCGAAGAGGTTCTAGGGTAGTTCTAGTCAATGCGGCATATACTTCTCAAACTTGTTCTCAGTGCGGATGCTTTGGCAAACGCACTTTCGATAAATTTCACTGTGCCTCAGGGTGCGGGGTGGTTATGCAGGCGGACTTGAACGCAGCGATTAATATTTTGGCAAGATTAGACGATAAAGAGCTACATCGTTGGCTTCCCTTTACGAAAGTGAAGCCAATTTTGCTTGAACGTTATCGCCGGTCGGATGAGACAGCCCATCCAGAACTCCAGTTGCAACTCCAGAAGTTATCAACGGAGAGTGAATTATCTTGATTCTTTATTTAGTTACCTGTCTGATGATAGGTGAGTAGGTATGACTAAGAAAAAAGAAGCTGTTAGAGGGCCCTAATGCGATTGCTGGGGAATGGGGGCATAATCCTTTGCCTTGGCCGCAAGTTGAGGAATTGCCGGGGCCGTCTTGTTATTGTGGCAAAAGTGGTTGTATTGAAACTTTTTTATCTGGGCCGGGTATGATGCGAGATTTTCAAGCGACGACTGGCTTATCAAAAACACCGTCTGATATTGTCGCCTTAGCAAAAGCTGGTGATAATGCAGCCTCTGCCTGTTTGTCACGCTATGTTGATAGGTTTGCACGAGGATTAGCGAGTATTATCAATGTCTTAGATCCAGATGTGATTGTATTAGGCGGGGGAATGTCGAATATTGAGCAGTTATATACTGAAGTGCCCCGTTTGTGGGGGCGTTATGTGTTTTCAGATCAGGTGAATACGGTATTAAGACGGGCGAAACATGGGGATTCTAGCGGGGTGCGCGGTGCGGCGTGGTTGTGGCCGATTGAAAGTGAGATGGTGTAGAATGGATTAATTAATAGATTTTAATAAAAATTATGCCTTTTGAAAATCATTCTACTATTAAATAATCCACCCGTTAAATCAGAAATGTCTTTAACCTAAATTCTGAGCAACAAAATCCCAGTTGACGAGATTCCAAAAGGCTTCGAGATATTTTGGACGCGCATTGCGATAGTCAATATAGTAAGCGTGTTCCCACACGTCACAGGTGAGTAAGGCGGTTTGCCCGGAAGTCATGGGGGTTGCGGCATTGCTGGTGCTGACTAAGGCTAAACTGCCATCGGCATTTTTGACGAGCCAACCCCAGCCGGAGCCAAAAGTGGTTACCGCGGTTTTAGTAAACTCTTCTTTGAATTTGTCAAAGGAACCAAATGTGCTGTTGATGGCATCTGCCAAGCTACCAGAGGGTTGCCCGCCGCCGTTAGGGCTTAAGCAGTTCCAGTAAAAGCTATGATTCCAAACTTGGGCGGCATTATTAAACATCCCACCAGAAGACTTTTTGACAATGTCTTCCAATGACATCTCAGCAAATTCAGTCTCCTTGATCAGGTTATTGAGGTTGGTGACGTAAGTTTGATGATGTTTGCCGTGGTGAAACTCTAAGGTTTCTTTGGAAATGTGTGGCTCTAGGGCGTTGAGTTCGTAAGGCAGGGCTGGTAGGGTATGTGCCATAAAAAATTATCCTTTTTGATAAAGTGAATTAAAAAGCGGTGATTTAATAAATGCTACACACCCCGTAAATGTTGGTTTATTCTATTTTTTCAAGTTGTGATGATTTAGCTTTTTGATTTTCAATGCCGTATCAATAAAACGCTGATAACGCTGATTGAGTTGCTTTATCACTGTATAAAGCAACCCATTGTTCAGCGTTTCACATTTCACGCGCAAAAACGACAAAAACTTTGGCGTGGTGTCAGTGGGCTTTATGTACTAGGCAAAGTGGCAAAAATTTTGTGCTCACTGTTATCAGTTACCCAAAAGTTGTGTTGAATACGAGAACAGCCGTTTTCGGTTATCTGATCATTTGTAATAGGTGATTATGAATTACCCATAGTTTAATACCCGGAGTTAATAACCGGCCTTTATTCAACTTCAATTCTTAAATGCTTTTCTTCCAGCATTTGATACCAAGCATTATCTTTAGCGAGTTGAATATCTTTCAACTCGGACATTTCCTGCTCTTCTTTAAGTTCTTGGTGTATCAAATAAAATTCATCTCTGAGTAGTGAGTTGTCTTCTCTCAATTGAGAGTTTTCGGCTTTCAATTGTGCGTTTTCCGCTTTTGTGTGTGCTTTCTCATCTCGCAATTGTGCTTTCTCAATTCTCAGGCGTGAGATATCCGTTTTTAAACGTGCGTTCTCTTCTCTAAGGGGCTGAATAGAGGAATCATTGCTTGAACCGATACGCACTTTTGAGGGTTTTGGAACTTTAATAGTCATTGTCTTCATCCTTATTCAGAAAAATCGGTTTATTTTTATAAGATGATTTAGGAATAATGTCATCGTGTTTTATTCTATTTATGAGTTTTATATCATTCCCGCTTATGATGAATACTACTATTTAAAAGCGTAGACTGTTTTTTTATGTTCGTCAAATACTCGCTGGAAACCCTATATCCACACTCACTGTTATAGTTGATAGTTGATAACGGATTTAGCGTAGCGCACCGAAGGTTCCACGCAAAAGTTTTTGCGCGTGAACCGAAGGTCAGCGAAGCTAAATGTTGAATTGATAATTGATAATTGATAACTGATAACTGATAACTGATAACTGATTTTGGCAACTGAACGAAAATCCTTTGTTGACTGGTTTCGCAATGCTTCACCTTATATCCATGCTCACCGTGGTTGTACTTTTGTGATAAGCGTAGGGGGGGAGGCTGTACAATATTCCCATTTTTCCTATTTGATTCATGATATTGCATTATTGAGCAGTTTAGGTATACGCTTAGTCTTGGTGCATGGGATTCGCCCTCAAATTGAACACGGTTTGCGTATGCGGGGGCGGCAATCACGCTATGTCAATGGTATACGCATCACTGATGAAATTGCGCTTCAGTGTGTGAAGGCGGCCTGTGGAGAAGTGCGTACAGAGATTGAAAGCCTGTTATCAATGGGTTTGAGCAATTCGCCTAGTACCCAGGTTCGCATTCAAACCGTTTCGGGTAATTTTATGATGGCCCGCCCTTTAGGTGTGCGTGATGGGGTGGATTATTGTTACACGGGCGAAGTGCGCAGCGTTGATGCTGCGGCGATTACACGTAGATTGGATGAAGGCTGTATCGTCTTGATTTCTCCGGTAGGCTATTCTCTTACAGGAGAAACGTTTAATTTACTGACGGAAGAAGTGGCAACTGAGGTGGCTATTGCTCTACGAGCGGCTAAATGGCTCTGTTTAATCGAAAATGAGGGTATTTTTGACACTGCTGGGCAATTGGTGCGGCAATTGACAGTACTTGAAGCACAACATGAGTTGGACACGCAACAGGCGTTGGAATGTCAGCGACAAGTGGTTCATGCAGTGAAGGCTTGTCAAAACGGGGTGCAACGAGTGCATCTGGTTTCACGGCACATTGAAGGGGCTTTATTGCTGGAGTTATTCACTCGTGATGGCATCGGCACGCTCATTAGCACTGATCCTTATGAACACATCCGTTTAGCGACAATAGATGATGTCGGTGGTTTGCTTGAATTGATTGAACCTTTGGAAGAAGCGGGGGTTTTGGTGCGGCGTTCGCGTGAAAAATTGGAGATGGAAATCAATTATTTTACGGTGCAAGAACGTGATGGGATGATCATCGCGTGTGCTGCTTTGTACCCTTTTCTTGAGGAAGATATGGCCGAATTAGCTTGTTTAGCGGTGCATAGCCACTATCGCTCAGCCAATCTAGGTGATGCGTTATTGTCTTTTTTGGAACGTAAAGCACTTGAGAATGGCATTACTCAGATTTTTGTGTTAACAACTCGTACTGCTCATTGGTTTCAAGAAAGGGGCTTTGTAGCGACCGATTTAGATTCATTGCCCGTTTCACGACAGGCACTGTATAACTATCAGCGTAATGCTAAAGTATTTGTCAAACGACTTTGTCAATGAACAATTATCAGTTATCAGTTATCAGTTATCAGTTATCAGTTATCAGTTATCAGTTATCAGTAAATTTAATTGGTACAGTTTAGCTGAGATAAGCTAATCAATTCAACATCTTAACGAACCACTACACTTTTTTGTATTTAAGCAAAATGGGAATGGCTATAAAGTTGCTTTCGCCGAGTTGTGAACGAAATTTGGATGCCTAATACACTCAAGATAATTGATCAGTGATAATGGTTTACTGATAACTGATAACTGATAACTGAACTATTCTTCGTCGGAAAAATCAAAGTATAGTTCTTCAAGTGGTTCTTGAATGTAATGTCCCTGGGCAAAATCAACTTCAGATGACCAAAGTACGGTCAAACTGGCAGCATCTTCCACAGCTTCTGCAATTGTCAATTTATCCAATTCATGTGCCATTTTTACCATATCCTGCACAGCTTGTTGATTTTCTGCATTGTTCGATAATCCCTTGCTGTAAGATGAATCAATTTTCACGTAATCAACAGGTAAATGTTTGAGTGTCGTCGCAGAATTCAGGCCTGTACCAAAATGTTCTAGTGCGGTTTTGCATCCAAACATTTTCAATTGATTGATAAATGTTTTGGCTAATTTTATTTGGCCAATAGCTATCGATTCACTGAGTTCCAGAATCAGACGTTCTCCAGGTAACTGAGACGTTTTGAGCAGTTTCCGAATATGCAGCAACACATTTTCATCTTTAATCGCTTGATCTGACAATTTTATGAAAAAGTGCGTTTTATGTCCCGCTTTGTGTTGTTTTATCAAGACATCAGTCGCTTCTTGAAGTACCCATTTGTCCAAAAGCATGCCTAAATTGGCCTGTTCAGCAGCATCAAATAGCTCACCAACGGGCACATTTTGTCCGTCTTTATCAAGCATTCGCAAAAAGACTTCATAAATTTCTTGGGTTTCATCCTGTAAACTGATGATAGGTTGATAACGTAGTGATAAGCGTTTTTCCTCAATCGCCGTTTCAATGAGCTTGGCAATGTCAGAACTTTTCATGCTGCCTTGTTCGCTAGACTGACGCGGCTTGTATAATTCATAGCGATTTCCGCCACTTTCCATTGCTATTTTACAAGCGGCATGAGCATCAGTCAGCACATCTTGTGGCGTGGCAGAAGAAGCGAGAACTTGGGTAATGCCAATGCTACAAGTGGTGATGACGCTTTGATTGTTTAATTCTGTTAAACAATCTGCTACAACCTTGCAAATTTTATCGGCCATTTCGCTAGCCGCTGCATATCTTTTGCCATCTTTGTCTGCTAAAAGCAGAATGAAGCTACTTTCACCAAACCGTGCTAAGCTTCCCCCTTCTGATAGGCGATTGATGACTTGAGCGATATTTTGAATCACAGGATCAACACTTGCAACACCCACATTTTCTCTAATTCGAGTAAAATTATCCAAGGCAATGTAAAATAACACGCTGCGCGTGTGCGTTTCCATCGCTTTTGCCAAAGCTTTTTCCAGTAATTCAAAAAAGTACTGGCGATTCAATAGCCCTGTGAGTTGATCACGGCGGCTGACTTCTTTGAGTTTCTGTTCAAGTGCTTGATTTTCAGATTGATCACGAATAATGAGCTGAATGCAACGTTCGCTGTCATAAATCGCGTGACTGAACTCCATTTTGAGTTTAAAGCGTTTTTTACTTGACTTGAGCCCTTCTAAATCAATTTGACGTTCTTCTTCCTTGTCGTCCTCCATAAATTCGCGCATAAAATCCTTAAACTTCGCTTGGTCATCTAAGGAAACTAAGTCCATGATGGGTAGACCTTCTATGTCATCCATACTTTTATAATTAAACATCTTTAAATAACTGGGATTGGCATGGATGTGCATACCATCATGGACATAGGCAATCGCATCGCGCGATGTTTCCAACAGCATTTTGTTATGCTTTTGACTTTCTTTATAGAGTTGTTCAAGGTGCTTACGTTTACGACGTTCCGCCAAGTTGTTGATTTCTCTACCAACGACAATCGGTAAGGAACCATTATCGTTATACAAAATCACTTGTTTTGCACCGATATTGAATAACGCTGCCATGCTTTTACTGTCTAGTTTCTTAACGAGAACAATGATAGGAATATCTTGCTTGGATGACGAAACCATTTCGCAAACTTGATCGACAGTAAAATCCTCTACTTCTGGCACAGAAATAATCAAATCCCATTCATTTTCAATCAAGGCTTCCTGCAAGTCTTCCTCATCTTCAACATAGCGTGGGCGAATGGGGTAACGTGCTTTACGCAAACGGTTCAGAATGACTTCTGCATCACTATCTGATTCATCAATCACAATTAATCGGATAATGTCATTCTGCTTCACGATTATTTTCCTCCAAATTTTTAATCAATTATTAATTATTAATTATCAATTATCAGTTATAAAAATATTATTTCGGGCAAGCACAAGAGATTGCCCCTATCTCGTTATTTAGATTGTGATAATTGATAATTGATAATTGATAACAGATAATTGATAACAGATAACTGAAATGTTGCGATAAATAGCCGTTTCAGGCATTATGCGCCCTGTTCTTTACTTTGTGAATATAGTCGGCCCAAAAGTATTGATAACTTACTTAACTGATGTTACGCACCCAGATTCTTTTTTTGATAAAAAACGGGCCCAAAAGTTAATCAGCGCTGTAGAGACGCGATGCATAGCAAATCAATGCCAGAAACGCGAGGCCAGAGACGCGATGCATAGCAAATCAATGCCAGAAACGCGAGGCCGGAGACGCTTCGCAATAGCGTCTCTACAGCGCTGATTTTAATTCATAACTTATTGATTCAAAAAAATAATTTAAAAAATTAAAATCGAAATTAATTTTAAGTGTTTGAATAGACACAGAAGTTGAGTGCGTAACATCAGTTACTTAATTAACATTTATTTAGACTTATCGAAGACGTCTTTCAAATCCATACAAAAAGGGGTACAGGATATTCTATAACATCCCTAATCAAAAATATTCGCCTCAAAAAACTTTGCATTGATAAAAATGTCAAATATAATCTAAAAAGGCAGTGCTTAGCCTGAAACGTTAAATAAAATGGGTTCAAGCAAAGTAACCCTAAGATCAGGCGAGGGGATAATGGGTTGATCGTTCCCGTGTTTGGATTCATTCACATTTGTTAATAGATATTGATACTTAACAACAAAATTGCGATCTTGTGATAATAGATGATAATAAACCAAGTTGAATTGACTCCACCTAAACTCAGTATTGTTTTTCTCAATTATAACCGGATTAAAGAAACCCGTTATACCCTCGCACAACTTTCGCGCTTGATAGAACATCGTGATGATGTTGAAGTTATTGCGGTTGATAATGGCTCCACTGATGGTACGAAAGATTTTTTACAAACTCAAGCAGATTGGATTCGGGTAGTGTTTTTGCCAACCAATACTGGCATTGCCGGTTATAATGAAGGGTTTAAACAAGCTAAAGGTGATTACTTGCTGGTATTGGATGATGATTCACATCCTGTAGACAATATAACACTTGATCGTCTTATTCAATGCCTAGATACGCGCCCTGATATCGGTGTTGTTGCTTGCCGTATTGAATCTATGAAAGGTCAAGCGGTTTACACTTGGCATCTTCCCAAAAACGATGCCCCTGGGCCATCAATGGCCTTTGTTGGTTGTGGCTTTGCCATTCGTCGTACCTTATTTGAAAAAATAGGTTGGTATCCAGGCGAATTTTTTATTTATCAAAACGAAATCGAAGTCGCTATTCAAGTGATGCGCCTACAGTATAAAATCTATTACGATCCTTGTTGTCGGGTGATACACCGTCAATCGCCTGAAGGCCGCACCAATTGGCGACAAGTCTATTATCCGACACGTAATACGATTTGGCTGATACGCCGCTATTTTCCATTTCCTATGGCTGCTTATTTAATTGCCTCGCGTCTGTGTTTTGGACTCATCCGTGCCGTGCAATCGCTAGAATTAGGTTGGTACTATCAAGCTGTTCTTGATGCCTTGCACACCCCTATAAAATCGCAAGTCTTACCCCTGCCCCAGCAAAAACAACTGACCACCTTTTGGAGACAAAACAGTATTTTGCATCAACTTATTAAACGTTTATGACAACTCAAGCTGTGACAACCGCCCCTAAAATTCTCATTATCATCGTAACTTGGAATAACAAGGCCTCTGTTTTAGAACTCTTAGCCTCCTTGGCGACGCTTGCCTATCCAGTTGATGCACTTGACATTGTGGTAGTGGATAATGCCAGCCAAGATGGCACAAAAGAAGCGATAGAAACGGCCTATCCGCAAATCAATTTGATTTATAATCAAGAAAACCTCGGTGGTACTGGGGGATTTAATACGGGTTTACAGTGGGCTTTTGAACAGACTGATGGGCGCTATCAATACTTTTGGTTATTAGATAACGATGTGTTGGTACACCAAAGGGCACTCACTGAATTAGTGGCTTTATTAGAAGCGAAGCCAGATATTGCCGTGGCTGGTTCAACGATGATGCAATTAGATTATCCTTGGCGTATTAACGAAATGGGCGCATTTATTAACCGCAGTTTGGGTACTTTAGTTTTAAATCGTCATTTAGAAAACATTCCCTTATGGCAAGGTTACTCGGCACAAGAACTATTAAATATAGATGCTGATTTAAGTCAACATTTGATGCACTGTCAGCCTTATATGGATATCGAATATGTCGCTGCGGCATCGTTACTAATTCGTGCTAAAGTGGCTAAAGAGGCTGGCTTGTGGCGTGATTATTTTATCCATTTTGATGATGTGGAATGGTGTTTACGCATTGCAGAAATGGGGTATCGAATCGTCGTCTCTGCTCAGTCATTGATTTGGCACTTATCCGCAGCGGCTAAGGTACCCACTTGGGTTTTGTATTATGATAACCGCAACGTGTTGGATTTATTAAGCCATCATGGCGCTGAGCGCTTACGCTATTTAAAACGATACATCTTAAAAAAGGCGGTGTATTATCACCTTATTGGTAAATCTGATTTAGCGCAATTACATTATGATGCCCTAAATGATTTTGAGGCGGGGCGTTTTGGTAAAAAAAATATTCAGTTAAACTGCACTTATCAACCTAATGATGCTGTGAGTTCAGTCTTATTAGACAAAACGGTTAAAAAGATTTTGGTTTCTTGGACAGTCAATCTTCAAGCGACACGATTGCAAGAATCTTTAGTGCAAGCGATGCTGAAACGTCCAGAGTTAAGCATAGACTTTCTCACATTACCTGGTGGAAAGCCTATTTTTCAGATGCCAGATGTTCATTTTGTTTTCATGCCTAAATTGATGCGCTGGAAAAGGTATTGGCAGTTACGAGGGCATTATGATTTGGTGATCCAATCGGATTATCAACCCTCAATTGGTTTATCTTGGTTGAAAGCGGATTTGTTATATGTAAATGACGAAGGATTTTGTCGGCGTTCTCAACCAAAGTGGCATGATGTGGTAAAAGCGATTTATCTGTTTTTTCGTTCTTTTATTAAGGTAGGCATGAAGTAGAAAACAGAGATAAAAATGAGATATAAGTAGGTTAACAAAAATAAATTCACAAATTTTTCCATAAAAAGGGGTGCGACTGCTCCAAGGCGGACAGGATTAGCATTTTGTTTTTGAAGGGTGGAGCGATGAGCCAAGTTGCCCTAAACGGATCCTATTTTTAGAGGTATTAATGAATGAGTTTTGTCAGTGATTTTTTTTTGCACAGTATTATTGCTGCACTGGTTGCCACTATACTGTTTAGCTTACCCGGCTTAGCTGTACTACGCTTATTAGGGCTCATGACCCACAAACACATTTTTGCTGCGTTATTGGTCGCACCAGCACTTGGTCTGTGTACTTATGGGCCTTTTTCATTAGCTTTCACAGCACTATTTGGCTATTCTACCTTGACAATCATTGTAGCATGGCTACTCTTTCAAGCCATAGTGTTACTCTGGATTCGGCAACAAGCGAATGCGATAAGCCCCGAAAATTTTTGCCCTCTCTCTCACACGCATAGCTTATTTTTGTTAATCGGGGCAGCACTCTGTGCCATGATACCGACAATCAATATTTTTCCAGCAGTCTATCAAGATGGCCTTTTTGTTAATGGGCAGATTTATGATCATGCTAAAATAGCCATTGTCGATGCAATTGCTCGTGAAGGCTTATTGCCCGTCAATCCCTATTACGCGCCAGATGGTGAAACAATCCTGCTTATTTATTATTACACTTGGCAATTTTTAGCTTCACAACTCAAATTATTGACAGGTGCCACGGGTTGGCAAGTTGAAGTGGCATTGAATTGGTTTACCGGCTTGGCTTCCCTCAGCTTTTTATGTGCCTTAGCCATCCGCATGACTCAAAAAGCACGAGCCGGGGTATTTCTTTTATTGTTTGCATTGACCGGACCGCCTGGGTATTTATTATCTTTGTTATTGGGGCCACGCTGGGCAAATTGGGTAGGTTATCCCCCAGTACATGGTTTAGAGTTATGGTGGATACAAATGTCTTGGGTGCCACAACATGTCTTTTCTGCTTTAGCCGTCGTCGTCTTGATTTTTCTAATGACCCGCGTGTTAGTCAGCGAGCGTGAACGATTTTCTTATGCTGTGGTGGCGGGATTAACTGCAGCGGCCGCTTTTGGTGCCTCGGTTTGGGTAGGCGGAATAGCACTGCTCTTTGCCTTGCCTTTCTTGATTTTGATGGCATTATGGATACGATTACCGAAACGTCACTATTTCAATGCACTTAAAACGGCCCTATTAGCGGTAGCCATTTGTGTGCTATTTGCTATACCGTTACTTATTTCGCAAACTTCTGGCCCTTCATTAGTCAACGCCGAACTACCCTTTGGGTTGGGATTAGACACCGCGACCCCTTTATTTAATAAGGAACCTTACTGGGGATATATCGCCCATATCGTATTATTTTGGTTGCAATTTCTACCTTTGAATTTGGGGATTGTTTTTGTGCTGGGTAGTTTAGCAGTGCTACTACGTTCATCTACAACTAGACTAGAAGAACGTACTTTCCAAGCCCTCAGTATCGGCAGCATCTTTGGTTTCTTGTTGATCGTGCAATTCCTACAAAGTACAATTGCAAATAATGATCTTGGCTGGCGAGCCGTGTTAGTACCTGTCATGTTGTTAATGGTGTGGAGTGCCGTGGCTTTAACCGCATTATCTACCCATTATTTTGAAACAGTCTCAAAATGGCGAGCAGGTGCATTACTGGAACGTTGGCGACCAGCTATATTATCGTTAGTCATGGTGGGTTTAACCATAGGCATTCTCAGTTCAGCCAATTTATGGCAGTTGCCCGATCCCAGTTATCGTGTCCCAGATGCCCACACCTTAGCCATGCGTCAAGCATTTTTACGACAAACAGAAGCTTGGGCTAAAGTACGCGAATATGCGGGCCCAACTGAGCGTGTGCAAGCTAACCCTGACGGATATGCGGCTTTAACGCCTTGGCCGGTAAGCATTCCTTACATGCTGTTTGCAGACCGTGTTACGGCGTATGCCAGTCCCGAATTTGCGATGGCCTTCGCTTATCGCTATGATAAAGAGCAAAGGAATGAGCAATATAAACTGATACAAAATATCTTTTCCGCTAAACCGACTGGGGATGCACTGCGTCGTGTGCGCGATACCTTAAAGGTTAAAGTGTTGTTAGTGGACAAATTTGATGCCGTGTGGCATTCTGATGTCATTGAAAGTTCTGGATTGTATCAATTAGTCTTCATGGAAGAGGATTTTAAAATTTATGTTGCCCCTTGAAGCTAATTGCCCATATAGGGTACTGAATCATAAATTATTGAATATTTTGGAGTCCAATAGAGAAGTTTTTTGAAGAAAAACTTTAGTCTCGATTGCTTGAAATAGATGCCCAAAGTTTTGAACTCCAAAAAACATTAAAACTTATGGTTCAATACTGTCCTATTTTTAAAGCTCTAATGTTTAAAAACATCTGAAGGCCAAAGGATAATTATAGTCTGCACGGGAATAAATTGGACTTTTTAGACATTGGTTTTAGAAAAACGGTTGTTTCACTAAAACGTTTTATTTATAAGCACGTTCAATATATCTGCCCCCCGGAGTCCAATGTTTAGTCACTGTAAAAAAATAACTTGTACAAACAAATATTGGATGAGAAACCCAGTTTCTTTAATTCGATGTTTCCGTTTTTTGAAGAAAAACTGAAACATCGAAACTGGGTTTCTAAATGTTCCCGTTATTTTGTGACAAGTCCTCTTAGTAGCTTGGACAACGTTTTTTTATGATGGTAATAGACAAATGTCTTTTAATAATGCCGATAAACCTTCTATTGAATTATCAATTGTCGTACCGATGTACAATGAGGCAGCTAATTTAAGGCCCTTTTTTGAAAGACTATTTAATGTACTCAATCGTTTAAATATTACTTATGAAATTGTCTGTGTGAACGATGGTAGTCAAGATAACACCTTAACAGAGTTGCTAGATTATCAAAAGCACAATCCCTTTATCAAAATTGTTGATTTGTCACGTAATTTTGGCAAAGAAATCGCTTTAACGGTTGGGCTTGACTATAGCAGTGGTGCTGCGGTTGTGCCTATTGATGCGGATTTGCAAGATCCGCCTGAATTAATTGAAACACTATTAGCTAAATGGCGTGAAGGCTACAATATGGTTTACGCGACTCGTCGGATACGTCGAGGCGAAACGTTCACAAAACGATTCACTGCTAAACTATTTTACCGCATTATTGATTTTATGAGCGACATTCCAATTCCTAAAAATACGGGTGATTTTAGGTTGATGGATAGAACTGTGGTTGATTCACTGTCTAAATTGCCAGAACGTACCCGTTTTATGAAAGGCCTTTTTGCTTGGGTTGGTTTTAAGCAAACCGCTATTTATTATGATCGAGAACCACGGCAAGCCGGTACAAGTACCTGGAATTATTGGCGATTATGGAATTTTGCCCTTGAAGGGATTACTTCATTTAGTGTCTTACCTTTAAAACTGTGGAGTTATATTGGCTTATTTTTATCTTTTATGTCAATGTGTTATGCCACGTTCTTAATCGTGCGTACCTTGGTATTAGGTATCGAGCTACCCGGCTATGCATCAATGATGGTTGTGATTCTCTTTTTAGGGGGCATTCAATTAATTTCGCTGGGTGTCATTGGAGAATATTTAGCCCGTATTTATACCGAAGTCAAAGCTCGCCCATTATATCTAGTGCGTAAGACTTATGGTTTTCAAAGCCAAAACCTCACTCCTTCCAACCCGCCTTTTTCAAACTCATAAATCCTGATGTGTGAATAATTGGGATATTAGCCACGGAATGACACAGAAAGCACGGAATATTTCCGTGTTTTTCCGTGTTTTTCCGTGGCAAACTTTTATTATTTTGATCACATTGCTTTTTTTCTACTGATAATAAATTCATGCCCTCGAAACAACAATTAGTAGCACTTCAAGAAACCTTATATACCTCAAAAAATCCAACCCGTCGTTGGCTACATTGTTCCAGACGGGATTGGATTCTTGATGCGTTGCAACGCTATGCCCCTTTATATAATCAATTTGCTTTGGAAGTTGGCCCTGGTTCAGGCTTGTATTTGCCGACATTGGCTAATTTGTTTAATCAAGTCATTGCCTGTGATATCGAAAAAAGCTATCTTGAACACGCAACCCCTCTGCTTCCCGACTATCCCAATTTACAGTTGCTTGTAGACGATATGACAGCATCACAACTGGAATCAAGCCGTTTCGATTTAGTGCTCTGCACTGAAGTCATTGAACATAATACTGATTCGGCGTTGATGCTGGCTGAAATACATCGTCTACTCAAACCCAAAGGTATCTTAATTTTATCCACACCGCAGCGCTATAGTCCGTTAGAATTAACGGCCAAAATCGCATTTTTACCCGGCATTATAGACTTGGTACGTTGGATATACCGTGAACCGATTTTGAAAACCGGACATATCAATTTGATGACAGAGCAAACAGTCACTCGCCAATTACAAACCGCCGGTTTTAGTCTTCTTGAACAGCACAAAACGGGTTTGTATTTGCCCTTGATTGCAGAATTGATGGGGAATACAGGGTTGCGTCTGGAACAATGGCTAGAGAAAAGAGTGCGCCACAGTAGGTTAGATGGCCTACTCTGGACGCAGTATTATATTGCACAGTCGTAGGGGATGGATCGCTGTCGGCATTAAATTCAATATCAACCCAGATTTCAGCGCCCGCTTGCCCACCAGTTGGAACGGGCGCATTTCTATTTTTCCGATCCAAACCATTTCAAATAGTTAGGCTGACGTTCTTAAGTTTTTCTCTGTCGCAATGAAAACTTTAGTTTGCTCTTTTACGTTCCAACTTTAGTTTGCCATGGCGTTGTTGCATAAATATTAGTAAGTTATTGATTAAAAACCATTTTAAGTCATGAGACTAAAAGAGTAACTCATTGATTATTAAAATAATATTTCAGATTTATGCAACAACGCCGTTTGCCATTATCAGTCATTATCAATCTTGGCCTTCGCAAAATAAATTTTGCTGATTATAACGAATTCTATTTCAGTTGATCAGGAAAAATTTATTAACGTTTTTACCACACTTGATTAGCAAGCCATTTCACAAAAGTGTTATAGGGTAAATAGGGCATACAACACTTTTGTCTCTTGTGGTAATTTGCAGGGGTGATTATCATAAGTACTGAAGCATAAATTTTCAGGTATTTTAATAGAAGCAATGTTTATTTGTAATTAGAGACGCGAAGCATCGCGTCTCTACAATTCGCGCTTTCGTAGAGACGCGATGCTTCGCGTCTCTTTGCGGTTAAATACCTGTTTATTTGTGGTTCAGTACTTACGCTTTTCTCAAAATCAGCCTGTACATATCAACGAATTGAATTTTTAATTGATAATTGATAATTGATAATTGATAATTGGCCTTGCAAACTTTAGTTTGAATTTCCGTTCAAACTTTATAGCCTTTCCCGATTGAATGAACCGAAGGTGGGCTACGCTAAGTACAAATTTGATTTTAGTGAAAAATTTATTTTGCAGTGGCGCAATTGCAATTTTTATTACAAATTTTGCAGTGGCACAATTGGAGTGCAAAATTTATTTTGCAGTGGCGCAATTGGAGTGCAAAATTTATTTTGCAGCGGCGCAATTGGAGTGCAAAATTTATTTTGCAACGGCAAATTTAAATATAAATGTACTTTATTCAATCGGGAAAGGCTATAGTTTGAATTGTACTGAGACAAAGTAATAATTAATAACCCTGATATGAAAAAAATTTATTTGGATGTCTGTTGTTTTAATAGGCCATTTGATGAGCAAACACAAGAACGAATTAAATTAGAAGCAGAGGCTATCCTTTTAATATTGAAGCGTTTTGAATTGGGTGAATGGCAATGGATCAGTAGTGAAACTGTAGATTTTGAAGTTGCACAAATGCCTAGCGTGGAACGGAAAAACCGTGTTAATTCTCTGATGGCGACAATTTCACCTGATTTTATTTTGCTTGATACCTATATTATTGATCGCGGTGAAGAACTTGAAAAACAAGGTTTTGATGTTTACGATGCCTTACATGTTGCCTGTGCTGAACAAGGGCAAGCCGATGCTTTTCTGACAACCGATGACAAAATGTGCCGTTTAGGCGCTCGTTATTCACAGCAATTAAATGTTCGTATTGAAAATCCATTAAAATGGTTTCAGGAGATGATAAATGAATCCGCAAGCAATGACACAAGAACAGATTCGCCAGACGGGGATTGAATTATTGGCGCGTCATTTAGGCCCAGTTGGCATGATCCGATTCTTTCAACAATCGGAAACCGGCTGGGGAGATTATACTAAAGAAAGACATCAGTGGTTAGGCCGCCCACATAAGGATGTCAAAACGCTCGCAGAGGAAATCATAGCAACACGTCGAAATGCCTTGCAATAGAAATGCAGGAAGATCAACTTTAGTTTGAATTTCCGTTCAAACTTTAGTTTGAATTTCCGTTCAAACTTTAGTTTGATTTGAATTGGAGTTCACACTAGGATCGCTCCAATGATCAGACCACCCAGCCAACAGCTAAAGCAGTTGTCTGAAAGCGAAAGTCACCTTTGAATTTCCGTTCAAACTTTAGTTTGATTTGAATTGGAGTTCACACTAGGATCGCTCCAATGATCAGACCACCCAGCCAACAGCTAAAGCAGTTGTCTGAAAGCGAAAGTCACCTAAAGGTGACTAACACAGAATAATACTATTAATCTTCTGTATAATAAAATGTTTATATACTGTTCAACGTTATAATTTGCGCTTTTTTGAAAGGTTAAAATCCACCCTGCGTGCAAAAACGGGCAGCATGTTAGTCACCTTTAGGTGACTTGAGCTTTTAGACAACTGCTTTAGCTGTTGGCTAATATGGTTTGGATATTGGAGCGATCCTGCACTAGATAAACCCTGATAATTGAAAAAGGAGGTTTTACCATGAAACCGTTTACATTGAAATGGCGAATGCGATTGTTCACTAGCCTTATCGTCTTTTTAGTCTTCCCGCTTATTGGTTTTGCACAAGTCGATGTGCCTAAGATATTGATAACGCCCAATTTCTATGACTTTGGCACGCTCACTGTCGGCCAGACTAGAACATTACAGGTTGCTATCAAAAATCGCGGTGAGGGCACGCTATCGCTATTACAACTCGGCGATATCAAATCCTCTAGTGAGGCGTATGTTCTGAGTGAGCATTGCACGAATCAGTCGCTGGCACTTAACAAGTTGTGCCGATTGAATGTCACGTTTCAACCGCAATCCGATGGGATTCAAAACGCGACTTTGTCTATCCATTCTAATGATCCAGCTACGCCTGTTCTTTCTATGTCGTTGAAAGGTAAAGCGATTTTTATTATCCCCAAAATTGTTGTCAGTTCGATGGCCGATTATCAATTTGGTGCGATTGATGTGAATCGTACACAAGATTTATGGATTCGCATTGCGAATACGGGTAATGGGCCGCTACAAATCGGTGAGATTGTGTCTTCAACTGATGACTTTTTCCTGAAAACGCCGAATTGCACTGATCAAACCGTTGCGCCGGATAACGAGTGCAAAATGATCGTCACTTTTAAACCGCTGTCAGATGGTATCAGAAACGCAATGCTGTCTATCGCTTCTAATGATCCAGAGACACCGCTGTTAAAAGTGTCGTTGAAGGGTGAGGGAATTCCGCTAACGCATAAAATATCTGTCTTATCAAAGACTTTGGATTTTGGCCTTCAGGCCATTGACAGCACGACGACTGAAGATTTTCGTATTACCAGTAAGGGTACGGGTAATCTACAATTAGGCCAGATTCAAGTGTCTAGCAATGACTTTATGGTGGATGCGACGAGTTGTGCTAACAAAATGATGCTATCGGGTAGAGATTGCTTTGTGCCTGTGACGTTTAGTCCTCAATCGGGTGGCGCGAAAAACGCGATTTTGTCTATACCGTCTGATGATCCTGAAATGCCGGTCTTAAAGGTGTCATTGACGGGTCAAGGTATTGTGTTGATTCCCAATATTGCGGTTAATTCAACCGATTACGATTTTGGCGATATCAATGTGGGTAATACCAAAAGCTTCTACCTTGAGATTGAAAATAGGGGCGACGGTGATTTGAAAATCGGGCAACTCAAATTAGCCAGTCAGGCGGCCTTCAGTCTCTCTCATGATAACTGTACAAACAGCAGTTTAGCGGCTTCCCAGGCTTGTACCGTATTAATGAGCTTCCAACCCAAATCGGGTGGGACTAAAACGGCCAGCTTTTCTATACCAAACAATGATCCGGATCAGGCCAGTGTGACAGTCTCTTTGAAAGGGAATGCTTTTGCTGCGCCGAAAATGGTTATCAACCAAACCGCTTTTCAGTTTGGCATCGTGAAGGTGGGTAGCACTTCTGCGGCCAGTACGCTGATTATCCAAAATACGGGTAATGATGATTTACAAATCGGTGCAATCACGATTTTAGGTGAATATGACTTGATGCAGTCTTGCGCGAATAAAACGCTATCGCCGCAAGGCCAGTGTACTCTCATTGTTGCCTTTAAGCCTCAATCAGAAGGGGTACTGCCTGGCAGTTTGTCCATTGCCTCTAATGATCCTGATACACCCAGTTTGCGCGTATCGCTTAAAGGCGAAGGCCGTGAGTTGATGTCGCCGGCTATTGAGATCACGCCAACGGCGATTCAGTTTGAAGATATCCAGTATGGTAAAACCTCTGTTGCTCAAACGATTACGGTTAAGAATGTTGGCAAAGGGCCGTTGTCTATTAAAGGCCTGGGTTTCACGGATGGACATCGTTATGATTTTTCTTTTGTAGGGTGGGTAGAGCGGAGCGAAACCCACCGCTCCGCCAGTTGTGCTTACCAAACCCTCGCGCCTTCAAGTAGCTGTACCGTACAACTGCAATTCCAACCAACCGCCATCGGCCCCAGAACAGCCAAGTTCTATCTTCTCTCTGATGATCCCGATACGCCAACGGCTTCAATTTCATTAGGCGGTACTGGTAATACACCAGACGGCCTCGCTTGCCCAACAACGCCAACTATTGAATCGGTTCAAAGTGGCCCGTGGAATAGCCCCAGTACTTGGGATCAAAATCGTTTGCCTAACGCGGATGATATCGTCGGCATTCACCCAAACCATACCCTGTTGGCACAATCCCCTTTTTATCAAGAAACTTGGCATAATCGCATACAAATCAAAGGCCTATGTCATCATGGCGTGATACAACATGGCTATCAAACATGGTGGTATCGCTGGGCCGGTTCGCGATATCGAGACGGTTATGGTTATTTATCTCTCGAAGCCAGCGCCTTTATTTATAATTATGGCCAAATTCTCGGTAACACAGGTTACAGCGGTTATTATTATGGTGGACAAGGCGGCAGCCTTTATCTGTCTACCCAAGGCCCGTTTTACAATGCAGCAGAGGCGACGATTCGCGGTGGACAGGGGCATCGCAATCAGGAGTATGCCGGTGACGGCGGCCATGTTGAAATCCACGGCCACCACACGACTAACTTGGGTACGCTTTGCGCGGGTAACGGTAGCCCTGGGGGATATGGTGGCAACCTCATGGTAACGGGCAATCAAGGTGAACCGGGTATACTCCGAAATGAAGGCCTGTTATGCGGTGGCGAAGGCCAAAAAGGCAGTTTCGTTTCGATCCAATCGCGCCCCTTGGTGATGCTCAATGGTGGCAGCCTACGCACCAGTAAACAGGGTCAGATTTGGATTGGAAGCGATATCATTTTAGCCGACAAAGCTACTGAGATAACCGGTGGCCAAATAACCCTTTCAGGCAGTGACAACGCCGTACTTGATTTGAGCCGCTTCGCGGCCAACGCGATTTCTGCAAGCAACCTGATCACTTTAACCGTAGGCAATCGCGGTGTGATTGATTTCAAAGCCAACGGCGATCCTGTACTCAAAGCGCCTGAAGTCAAGCTGCATACTGATCGCGTTTTGCTACCCGATGGCAAAAGCCTGACTGACAGGATAGACACACCTCATCTGATTATGGCCGTTGCCAAAACACTTCGCAAAGTTTCCCTCAACACACCTGCCGCCTTCGCGGCCGAGCCTGGTGAAACCCTACCCATTTTCTTAACTATCGTCAATCATGGGCCAAAACGGGAGACTTATCAATTCAGTGTCACTGACACAGCCGGCTGGGTGTTAGGCAGTTTACCGTCAACCTTACGGCTTGATGGCCTACAAACCCGAACCATGCTGTTCAAAGTCACACTCCCTGCGACATCGGATGAAAATACCATTACAATTAATGTGTTATCACAAGATGATTCAGAAATCAGGGACAGCATCACAGTGCGTGTCGCGGCCACCACAGAACAGATTGAAGAAGACGGCCGTCAACATCAGGAAAATGACACCCCATTCGATGGCCACTATACGGATGAAAGCGAGCATCAGGGTGAAAATGACGATACGACAGGTGATGAGACAACGGGTGAGGCTGATAACCCGCCAACAGGGAATATCCCAAGCTATCTCGTTTCGGGCAACATCCGCGACAAATTCAACAACCCATTACCCGGTGTCACCGTTCAAGTTGGCGAACAGACTACGCTCACCAATGAACAAGGTGAATGGCAAATCGGGCCTCTTGCAGAAGGCGATTATACAGTCACGGCCAGTCAAACGGGATATCGTTTTCAAGCGCAAAACGTCTCAGTGGGTAATCAGCAAAAGGCCACTGTCACTTTTAAACCCACTTCTCTGCTGAATATCAAAGTGGTTAGCCAACCCAGTCATCCTGAACAAGGTGAAAACATTGCTTATAAGGTAACCGTCAGCAACCAAGGGCTTGAAACCGCAACGAACCTCATTTTGATAGAAGTCTTGCCTGAAAACACTAACCTGATAACGATGGAAATGGTAAACGGCCACTGCGAGAGCAGCACCCTGATTTGTACTTTAGGCTATTTAGGGCCTAGCGAAGAAACGACTGTCGAGATTGTGGTGAGCAATCAAGAAACTGAAAAGCTGATCAACACGGTTCAAATCACGGCCAATGAATACCCGGCCGATATCAAAACCACTTGGACAGAGATTACGCCTTATTTATCAGTCGTCGTGCGCGATGTGGCTGATCCGATAGCCCTCACAGACAGAGTACAGCGGATTAACGGTATCAACGGATTATTGATTTTAAAATACACGATAGAAACCACCCTGAACGATAAAGCGCCGTCAAGCGCGACAGAAGTTGAACTGGAAATCACATTACCCCAAGGGGTAGAACTGCAAGCCATTAATACAGATTATGGCAATTGCGATCTCAGCCAACGGCCGATTCTGATTTGTTCACTCAGCGATTTAGGCGGTATCGACAACATTCGCCAGATTCCCGTTCATATCGAAGTACGATTGAAAGATGCTGGCCTCTTGCTACTGACTTTAGCGGCCCAAATCACAGCAAAAGACTATCCCGTACACACAGATAGAGAACGTACAGAGCTATCGATAGGCGATATTGAAGTTGATTTCGCCTTGCTGCTGGATGTCACCGCGAGTATGCAAACTGAAATTGCTGAACTCCTAGAAGCCGTGAAACGCTCAGAAGAATGGGCTAATGGGGAATTGGTTTTAATCACGTTTAGAGATGAAGTGACAGTCAAGGCATTGACTCAAGATATCAACGTTTTACAAACGGCACTTGAACAATTGGAAGCCAAAGGCGGTGGAAGTTGCCCCGAAGCCTCTGTCGAAGCTTTACAAGTTGCCATTTCCCATGTCAAACCCGGCGGCACCATTTTCTTAATCACAGATGCCTCACCGTATCCCGATGCCAACATCGAAAGTGTGATTGAACAATTACTCAGTAAGGGGATTCGATTACATGCCCAGATCACAGGTGATTGTTCAATAGAAAGTAGTTGGAATTAATGGTTAATGATTAATTAATGCTGATCGTACTGATCTGGGGATTGAACGGATTGATGCGATGGCATATTGATACTAAGACAGGATAGAACAGTTATGTAAAAAGAATTATGCAATTATTCTCTATACAAAAAATTACCCCACAGAAAGAAGTTCACTCCCCGGAGCCAAAGTACTCAATTAAACAAGAAGATGACAACAAGCTATGTTTAAGTCATACTATCACTCAGCAGAAAATGCTGTCTGCTTATCAATCATTATTCACTTTCATTAATCTACTAAGGAGACACTAACTCTGATGGCAAACCAAGCTTCTGAAGTTGTTGACAAGTTGGAAAGCTTTTTTGAAGAAACCCTCCAAAAAATGGATCGGCAGTTTACTTCACATGACTTTTTTCTCAAGTTGCTTCATGGGCACCAAAATGAGTATGTGGCAGCATTAGCCGCTCATCACGATAAGGGTGCCCCTTTCAAGGATTTGCATTGGGCACTTTTTCAACGACTACAAAAACTGGACAAGATCAAGAAACAACAAGACGACTATCCAAGCCAAGATATTTTTGGTATTGCCTCAACGACAACATTGTGGCGCAAGGTTTAATGGTTAATGATTAATGGTTAATGGTTAATGTTTGATGGAATGGCAACCACAAGGGATTGCCCCTACATCGCGCCGTAGGGCGAACCTGCGTGTTCGCCCTTTTGTTGAACCTCTTATTTATATATAGATAGCCTTCCCCCCCCCACTCCCCATCCCAAATTTAACACATCAAGTACAGCTAATTACGGGGATAAGCGAATTGAATTTTACCCTGTAGTTCACCCTCCCCACTCCCTATCCCAAATTTAACATTAACACTTCTGTTAAATGCCAAAAATCCAAATGCAACACCTTGGTACTACCAATCCACTTTTATCTTGATTATGATTTGCAACTTTCAATTGACAGTGTTGCGATATGATTGTTCAGCGTTCATTTAATTAATGTATTCAACGTCCTAATTCAACCACAATTGCCTCTATAACAGATCAAGTACCCCTAAAAAAATAGTACTCGAAATGTTCATTAACCCAAATTAATATTCGCAACCTTTATATTGATAGTCTTTCTTAAATTGATTGTGCTGATTGCTCATTGTTCATTGCGAAACGGCAGCCATGAAAACACGACACCCTCAACCGACTGTTTTTATTACAGATCAGTGCGAAATAACCCACACAACGATTCAATACAGTATGAAATGGGCCACACAAAGAGTGGTTTCTTATTACACGGCCGAAGCGTTTTTAAAAAATTACCAACCCAATCAACCCGGTTGTTTACTACTTGATTTGCATTTACCCGATATGACAGGCCTTGAACTCCATCAGCGCCTGTTAGCTGAAAAAATGACTTTACCCGTCATTATCTTAGCTGAAAATGCTGATGTCTCCACCGCAATCAAGGCTTTGAAAGCCAAAGTATTTGATTTTATTGAAAAACCATTCAATCAGGCGCAGTTGAAAAGGCGTATCATCGAAGCGATTCAATTTGATACACGTTCCCGTTGTCAAGCGGCCCATAAGCAGAGATTGCGAGCCCGTTTAGAGACACTCACAGTGCGACAACAGGATGTTATGACTGAAATACTACAGGGCAAATCCAATAAAACAATTGCCCAAAAACTGGGGATAGGTAAGCGAACAGTTGAAGATCATCGCATTCGTGTCATGAAAAAAATGGGCGCGAAACATCTGGTTGAACTGGTTCATATCGCTTTATTTTGTGGATTGGTGCCCGAACCCTGCAAACTCATTTGTGAACATTGTGAATTAGAGAATAGCCAATAGCCATTAATAATCAGTATACGTATTTGTACGGATATGGATTGGTATTTGTTCACCCCATATCTCAATAGGCGTACACGTCAAATTCATTTGTTTTATAAAGGATGTTATTTTTTGTTGTTACTAAAAACAGGAAAATAAACGCGCTTTGACGCTAAAAGACGCTAAAGAGACAGCAGCGAGGCCCCCCACGATCTCATGTGAACTGGTTAACTTAAGCATCGACAACCCAGACGACGTGAGTCATGTCACCATCAACCTAGATGTGGTACTCAAAGATCCAGGCCTACTGTTACTCACAAACGAAGCCAAAGTCACCGCCAACGAGCATCCTGCTCACAGCACAAGAGAACGCACCAAGATATACGTCAAAGGTGTCGAAGTCGATATCGTCTTTGTGATCGACACAACAGGGAGTATGCAGGAATAAATCAACAGTGTTATCAAGACCTTAAAAACATTCATCGCCGAGATAGACACCAGCACCTCACCCGCAAACGTAGAAAACGTGATCGAACAATTACGCCGAAAAAGCATTCGGTTTAACGCCCTAATAACCGGCGATTGTTCAATGGACAGCAGTTGGAACGTAATTGATAATTGATAATCATTGGAGTGCAAAATTTATTTTGCATTGGAGTACAAAATTTATTTTGCTTTTAGTTGTTTTCAAACTACCGATAACGGAATAGAACGCTGATGATAGCCTGATTAACACTGATTAAGCATTAAAAATTAAGAATTAATATTTAAAATCAGCGTTCTATCATCATTCCAAATTGAACTGAACATATTATGTATACCTGTCACATATCGGGTATCACCCGCTCGAAAAATTTATTGACTCAAGTTAATATTCACAAGCCTCAATTTGGAATGACTTATTTAGCCTTACCACCTATCAGTTTGTCAAAAGTACTTTTCACGCAAAAGGATAATGGATTGTTTCCATTGTAGAGACGCGATGCTTCGCGTCTCTTGCGAGCTAGGGCTCGCCTCGAAACAGAGACGCGAAGCATCGCGTCTCTACGAAAACTGATAGGTGGTAAGCTTATTTAGCAGAACGTGTTGACAATCAACCAAACTCAAAAAGGTAGGTATTTTAACAAAAAATCCCATCAACCCAATTCGACAACGTTATTTTATTTTTACTTAAAAATCAGTAGGTTAAAAATGCGTATAACCTGTCTGCGGCCCCCTATTGTCTGTATAAAATGAATTTTATAACACATTGTTATTATTCAGAATAATCAATAACAAGTTATATTTTTATTGACTAGTTGTTGACTTTTATCTTCAAAGGAGTATTATGAGCACTTTCAAATTTTGGGGGGGTATTGTATTAGTACAACTAATTACGGGGATAAACTAATTTGACAATGTCACATTGTAGGGTGGGTATTCGCTGTGCGGAGCCGAAGGCCAGCGAAGCTAAACCCACCAAGCCCCTTAAAATTAATATTAATTAAATAATATGAAAAATTTATTAGAAAGAATAACCTTAGAAGAAAGCAAATGTGGAGGCCGCCCATGTATCAGAGGGAAACGAATACGAGTGTCTGATATTCTTGAATTATTAGGTTCAGGTGCCTCTTATAAAGAAATTTTAGAAGATTACCCGTTTTTAGAACGAGACGATATCAATGCCAGTCTATGCCACGCAACAAACTGATCATCTTGTATTAAAAGTCGCATGAAATTTATCGTTGACAACCAACTACCTATTGCTCTAAGTCGTTTTTTGGAAGGCGAAGGTTTGCAAGCGTGTCATGTCATGGATGTACAACTTGATAAAGGCTCTGATACGTCAAATCTGGCAATACGCAAAAACGCATGACTATACCATTATCAGTAAAGATGAAGACTTTTTCCAATTAGCAAACTGACCTCAAGAGAAAACACCCTATTTGCTGTGGGTACGTTTAGGATCATTGTCGCAAAGCCAGTTTGATAGCTGCATTTAGAAAAATACTGCCCGATTTATTAGAAATTTTAAAGACGCAAAAAATTAGTGAAATTCGATAGGATTTTATAAATGATTATCTTGATTAGCGTTCAAGATTGATTGGCGTTCAAGATTTGATTTCCATTCAAGATTTATCTTGATTGAGATGAGAATGAGATAATGCTTTACAATTCGATTAAAGAATCTCCCAATTATCCTAAAGGATTTACTAAACGCCAAAATGGCAAAACACAACACAATATTAATAATAATGCCTTATTAGAAATGTTGCGTGAAATAGAATCAGGCAAATGGAAAAAAATCTATCAAGATGGTTTTGATACCAGTAGCCGTTTAATTTCTATACATTACTTTCAAAGCCCAGCTGGAAAAGTATTTGATGTTAAAGTGAAATTAGGTTGGAGTAATTAAATAATGACAACAGAAGAATTAAATCAAATAGAAAGATTAGTAGCGATTCTCAGCTTAGGTTTATGTAGCGCGATAAAACACGAAGTGATAAATATTGATGAAGCTGAACACATTCTATATTCGCCATTTACGATCAAAAAATTGACTGAAATCGGGAGCCATCAGGAAATCATTGAATTAATTCATGCGGGTACTGAATTAGAAGACTTAGCAAGCCTTTTACCCAAAGAATTAAGCAAAACGCTTTCACAAATAGAGGGAAAAACACTGAAGCTTTTGAGTACTTCGAGCAAAACAAATCCACAACTTGAAAAATGGTTAAGTCAATACCTGAAAGAAAAAAGTGTCTCTCATTTTAGGGAACCTTTACAGCGAGTTGCTTAATTAAGAATTAAGAATTAAGAATTGAGTACCGTTTAGCGAAGCTAATGACGGGGATAAACGAATTGGAATTATGAATTGGTAATTGGGGAACAGCGTTAATCATGATAATCAGCGTTCTATCTGATAACTGATAACTGATAAACGGGGATAAACGAATTGGAATTTTTGTGTGAATCAGGATTTAACGGATAACTGAAGTGAAATAGCCGATACCCCACACCCAGTGAGTATATCGGCAGCTTTCATTAACTAACGGGCTAATGAAAGTTGAGAGGCGTGCTATTACAGAGTCATGCCACTTTGGCTGGCTCTCGCAAAAATCGGCAAATTTCACTAAATTCACCATAAGAGGAGAACATAACCCAGTTTCGACATTTCAAAAAACGCATGCCTGATCAAAAGGCAAGCAAGTTCGGGCCCATCCCAAACACGATGGCGACACTTACTTACCCCATCGTTTATGGTGGGGCTAATCGCTATTTTTTCAATGCCTTCGCTCGATCAGGCTTGCAACCACGATTCTGGGTACGGAATACCACTGATTTGGCACATGACTTAATTTGGGAGTGGCCTAAAATAATTGATAATGAGTATATTGAAGGATGAATCACGGTTTAACCGATGTGATAACTGATAACTGATAACTGATTTTGAGTCGGCGCAAAAAAACTTGGAACCCGCCTCTCATTCCAAGCCCGTTAAGATGTCGAGTGGATAAAGCTGAGTACCTCCACAAAACCCTTTAACCAAACTGACTCATAGAGAGGCAAATTAGCGAGAATACCCTTTCTCGTGTAGGTAGGAGAATTTGCTGGCTTCCGCAAGGAATCGGTAAATTCATTATTTCAAACTCAATGATTGGGAGACTAATCATGGCTATACAACAGCGCAGTTTTATGAAAAGCGCAAGCTCGGGGCCGCCCAATAGGTGGTGGCGATTTGTACCCACTTTGGCGGTTGGGTTGACTTTGCTTGTGGGGAGTGCTTCAACTGCCTTCGCTGCCACTTATGAAGCAAAAATCTGTTTTGTTGATATGTTTGGTCAAGCAGTTAATGGTTTAACTGTTGCCGCAGGTGGCAAAACGGCAATCACAAGTGATGGTTGTGCGACAATCACAGGATTAGCTGATAATAGTCTTTCTGGAGATTCCGCTTATAAATTGACTATGTCAAATGCAGGTTATAAGCCATTTGTTAGTGGGGAATTTAAAGTGGGTTCCAATCATCGTTCCCATAATTTTGGACGATTCCACGCTATCAAATCTGTTGATGGCTACCGTATTCAAGGCGTGGTAGTTGATTCATCAAGTCAATCATTATCTGGGGTGAAAGTTTCCGTCAATGGAAAACAAATGAACACTGCTGCAAGTGGTCAGTTTGGTATCAACTTCTCAGAAGCAGGATCGTACACTTTGACATTTGAGAAGTCAGGCTATCCAACTGTCACAAGAAGTTATTCGGTGAGTGATAGCAACCCATTGAAATCAAGCGGAAATGTCAGACTCAGTATTGGCTATGTCCAAATCCATTTCATGGATATGTTTAGGGAAACAGTGCCTGATCTCACTGTGACTGCAGGTGGCAAAATGGCCACTTTAAATGGTAGCGGTTACTATCTGATTGAAGGTTTGTCAGGTGGTACTTATACTTTGGCGATGTCAAATGCTGGCTATAAGCCATTTAGCCGTGATTTTACCTTGAGTTCTAGCCGTACAAGCCAAAACTTTGGTAGTGTTTATTTGATTAAAAACACTAACGGCTATGGCATTAGAGGTAAAGTGATTAATGCTTCTGGGCAAACCTTTGCCGGTGTAACTGTTTCTGCCGACGGTAAATCAGTCAGTACCGACGGTGCGGGGAATTTCATTATCTATTTTTCATCTGCTAGTACATATACTCTAACATTTGAGAAAGATGGCTATCTTCCCGTTTCCAATAGCTATTCTGTGAGTGATGGCAGCCCACTAAGAGATGTTGGCAATGTTAGAGTCATTGACGGTTATAGTGTTACTGGCAGCGTGCTCGATATCGAAAAGCAGGGTTTGGCGGGTGTAACGGTTACAGTAGGTAGTAAAACTGCCCTTTCTGATGCTAATGGCAAATATACGGTCACTGGCATATCAAGTCATGGTAGTCATACACTGACTTTATCAAAAGGTGGTAATACGATTACCCGTCCCATCAGTATTTCCGAAAGTCAACCTGTCTATTCAATGTACACCCTGTATTTGGTGGATGGCTACATTGTCTATGGTGCGGTTTATGATGTGTTTAATAAACCTATTGCCGGTATCCGGGTAGAAGCCAGTGGTAATAGCGGTGTGACGGATTCGGACGGTCAATACAAAATTGCTGTATCCGAATTGGGGCAGCACACTATCACATTAAAACAAGCCGGTTATAAAGAAGTAGCAAGCTCTGCTAGTGTGAGTGATACCGATCCAAGTGCTTCAGCGGGTAATATGTATGCCATTTCAACAACGGATGGTTATTACATTTATGGAAAAATCACTCTAGTTGATTCCAGCGTTCCTTTCTCCAAAGTGACTGTCGTATCAGGTGATTTGACAACCACAGCTGACAGTGAGGGTAATTTTCATCTCAAAGGTTTGCTGGTACCTGGCCAACATCAGTTGACAGTCAAAGTTGACAGCGATGGATACCGGGACATCACTAGAAATTTTTCTGCCTATGATAGCCGTCCCTATTATGGATTGGGTACGATTGGGTTTGCGCCTAGTCTCAATATGGCAATGACCACAGATAGTAACAAGATCGAATTGGGTGGCAAAATGGTTTATACGGTTAATATTACCAATCATGGTAATGGCCCTGCTAACCAAGTTGAAATGCAGTCCTCATCAGATAAGCCTTTACCCTCATTTGCGCGCTTTGTTTCTGCAAAAGTTGTCGAACCCAAATTGCCTAATTATAACACCCCTGCGGATGGTGGCATAGAAGACAACTGTAATATTATCCCAGAAACGAGAATCCTTGAATGCAAATATTTAGGGACCTTAGGGGGTGGACAAACCACACAAATGAAAGTTGAGATCGCTTTTGATAGTGGTACTACTAGCAGTGGTGGCAGTTACACTGGCGGTGGCAGTTACACTGGTGGTGGTGGCGGTGGTAGTTACACTGGTGGCGGTGGAAGTTACACTGGTGGTGGAAGTATCAACATTAACCAACCATTCAGTCTCTCTTTTGAAGCGTCAGGTGTGCCATGCTTAGATTGTTCGGGTGATGATATACCTGTCATAAAAGCCCCTCCAGCTCCAATTAAGCCCATCAAAGTTGAGCATTTTCTCACAATGGGAATCAGTGGGGGTACAAGCCAGCTTAAAATTGGTGAGACAACCTCTTATAAAGTGGTTGTCAGCAATAGCCAAACAGCACCAACGGCTATTACTAATACCAAGCTGAAAATCACCTTTCCTGAAAGTTTGGAATTAACAGACGCAACAACCACTCAAGGTAATTGCAGTACTGTTGGTACGACAATAAGTTGTTATTTGGACACGCTTGTGAGTGATACCCGTGTTTCAGTTGATCTGGCCTATCAGGCTAAACTTGTTGGTATCGGTCAAGTTGCTGTGAGTTTGACTAGCAAGCAAGTACCCACTATCGACAAAAGTTCGACGACTTTTTCGATTATTCCACCACCACCTAAAATCAAGGAAGACATTAAAAAAGTCGTGATATGTGGTGAAGAATGTAAAAAAAATGGAGACGAACCGATAGTTGTCGGACTGGGTGATGCCGCCCTCATGCTGTTGATTGATACGACAGGTAGTATGGGTGAAGAAATCGCAGCATTAGTGGCTGCTATTGAGGAGTATGTGACAACCGCAAATCCACCTTCAGTAGGCTTAGTCACCTTTAAGGATAACGTAACCTATCGTACCATGACCAACAATATGTCCACATTGTTGTATCATGTCAGAAGGTTAAACGCTGATTATGGGGCTGATTGTCCAGAAGCCTCCCTGATGGCACTCAAGGAAGCATTGCCTAAACTCAAAATGGGTGGGCGCGTGATACTCGTCACAGATGCATCTTCTCATGCCGATGTCAATGTTGATGATTTAATTACAGCACTGCGTGCCAAGGCTGTCCGTGTTGATGTCATACTCTCAGGCGATGATTGCGTGGGTGTCTGCGAAGTCTTAGATGCGGGTGGTGAAGATAGCGTTGGCGCAATAAAAGTCTTTTCACGCATTGCTGAAGAAACGGGCGGTTTATTTGCGACTCCCTTTGAAGTCAATGCGGGTACAACGTCTGGTGCGACGAAATATCAGAAAGTGGTATTAAACGTGATGCGTAGTGCCGTATCGCCCAGCGTGATATCAATCATGCCAAGTTCGGTACCGCAAGGCACAACTGTCGATTTAACGCTCACTGCGGCTAATACTAGCTTTAATAGCGATAGCCAAGTCAGTTTTGGTGATGGCATAACGACTAATAATGTTGAGGTACTTTCCCCAACAAAAATGAACGTGAATGTCACTTTATCCGAAACGGCTAGTACCAATTTCCGTAATGTCACAATTGTTAGCCAACGAGGTGATGCGAATGAAACCGCTAAGGGTTTAGGATTACTTGAAGTGGTAGAAACGTTTGAAGAAGCACAAATTCTGAGCGTGACACCGGCAACAGTAGCGCAAAAAGGTACTACAGAGGTGACAATCACCGCTGTGAATGCTGACTTGACTAATCGTTCCCATTTGAGCTTTGGGGAAGGCATCAGTGTACAAAATGTGATTGCCAGTAGTCAAAATACCTTAACGGCTACAATCAATGTCTCTGACAGTGCGAGTCTTGGATTACACAAGGCCGTTATTACAACCGGCAGTGATGTGTTGGTTAATACTTGCCAAGAAGGTGTCTCACCTGCAATAGGTTCTTTATTAGTGACAGAACCCAGCACAGTACCCCGTATAGTCGAAATGATGCCAGAACGAGGTGCCCAGGGTGCTATCCGCTGGTTAGATATTACAGCCGTCAACACTCACTTTGTTCAAGATGTGACGGAACTGAGTTTTGGTGTTCAACCCGGTATTTATGTATTAGAACTAACCGTTGTCAGTGAAACTCAACTTAAAACGTTGGTGCAAATTGATCCAGAAGCAGAACTTGGATTTTGGGATTTGTTTGCCTATACCGATGACGAATTTGCGTCGTTGCTTGATGGGTTTGAAGTCACTCCGAAAGGGCCTTGCACTGTGGAAGGTTATGTCATCGATAAAGTGGGCGATCCGCTTACTCATTTGGAATTAGACACTGGTGATCTGCTTGGCTTTAGCGACGAATCGGGTTATTTCATGATCACCGGATTATGGGAAGGTGAGTATGAAATGGTTATAAAAGGAAGTGGCCATTCTGATGTGGTTGAATTTCTCGTCAGTGACAATACTGCCATTAATGGTGATGCCAGTAGTGAAAATTGTCTGGTACTCTTACCGATTACAGTTGGTAGTTCTGATCTTGTGGTAAGTGTCAAACCTGATTCATGGCTTGCCTATCAAGGCGATATGTTGACTTATACAATCACAGTGACAAATAGCGGTGATGCCGAGGCGACTGGACTTGTCTTTACAGATCAACTGCCAGAAGGGGCTAACTTTATCTCAGCCGAAATACTTGATGGCGGTGAGTGTGTAGCAGATACGGATAAGAATACTGTTACTTGTAGATTGCCTGATCTTGGTCCTAATCAAGACGCTAAGGTGAAGCTAAAGATGCAGGTTGACCAAATTACCAGCTATAGTGTGGTCAATGCTGTAAACTTAGTTTCTAATGAGTATCCGCCAGATGTGACCAAGACATGGAGTACCTTCCGGCCGTATCTATCAGTCTATATTGATGATGATCGTGATCCTGTCGCTCCCGGTAGTACTTTGTTTTATACTGTTCATGTTGAACTGAGTCACTATGCTTCAAATGCGGCAACTGAAGTTAAGTTAGTCAGTTACTTACCGGCTGGCATTGAACTGAAATCGGTTAATAGCGACTATGCGACTTGTGATAGCAGCGATTTCCCAACCATCACTTGTGACGTGGTTGATTTAGATGTCAATTCACTGGAAGAAGGCGTTGTTAGCCATATCGAAGTGCATATAGGCGTGGTAGTCATGGATCCGGGTTCATTATTACTGATTCACAAAGCTCAAGTCAGTGCTAAAGAGTACTCAATTCACACGAGTCGTGAGCGTACTTGGGTAGATATTGGCGAAGGCTTTGTTGATATGGCTTTCCTCATTGATCAAACGGGGAGTATGCAGGCAGAAATCAATTCTGTAGTAAGAGCCATCGGGGAAGTTATTGACGAACTTGACGGTGCGACTACTCCTTGGTTAGCATTGGTGACATTTAAAGACGATGTTAAACTCAGAGCTGCAACCCAAGACATTGAATTGTTTAGAAAAATCCTTGGTGATTTAGAAGTAGAAGGTGGCGGTGAATGTCCAGAAGCATCGTTTGAAGCATTGGTGAGAGCTATTCCACACATCAAAGAAGGTGGGTTTATCTTCCTAGCGACAGACGCTTCACCGTATGCCGAAGTGGATGTTGAGAATGTGATGAAACAGATGCGCGGTAAAGGTATCCGCTTTAACGCCATGATCACGGGCGATTGCAGTCAGGAAGACAGTTGGAATTAGCCCCGTATTAGTTGATATGGGAGATGTGATAGAACGCTGATGAGGCTGATTGATTGAGTTGTGTATCAGTTTAATCAGTGTTCTATTATAATTATGATGTGTCGATTTTATGCGGGTAAAATGTCGAATGCTTTGGGCAAACTCGCGATTGATATCAATATAAACGCTAAAGACGCTAAAGACGCTAAAGACGCTAAAGATACTCAGTAAAGAAATATTGCATCGAAGCGTCTCTTGCGTCTTTTTGCGTTTAATCTTCCGCGTTTCATGTTGAGTGAATTAAAAAATACCGTTTTACAAACTTGTAGTCGTTAAGTTGTGTAATAACTTACCAATTTTATCAAGTGTTTTGGCATTAACTTGCCCAAATTTTTTGACAACAATAGATTGAGACAAGGTATAAATTTTATCAACGCGAACTTTACTTGGACGATTGAGTTGCCCTTGCTCCAAATCAGATGAGGTAATGGTAATACTGTAGTCAACCTCAATAGGATTAGAAGTCATCGCCACAACAACGATATCTGTTGTTTTCTGATTGTAAGCTTCATTGGAAATCACAATAACTGGCCGCCGTCTATGTGAAGACAAGTCGGTGAATGGAACTGGAATTAACACAATATCGCCGGGTTTATACATGATTCCAATCCTCATCATCAAAAGAATTATCCCAAAAATCAAGACTACTTTGAGAGGCTGCTGAAAGATCATTAAAATTGTCAACCGGTTGTTCTGAAATGACAAAAACCGTGATCTTTGCGCCCGCCGAAAAAGGCACTGGAAAGTCTACTCGCCTCGTTTGAGTGACTTCAAGATTGTACTTTAATGCGGTTTGAAACATAACGATGACTCCTTTCTCATTAAAATTCAGTTGTCAATTTAACGCACGCAAAAGGTGCAACGCAAGATTTTTTTTAGCATTAATTAAGGCCAGCAAAATAAATTTGGAACGAGAACCCGCAAAATAAATTTGGAACGAAAACCCGCAAAATAAATTTGGAACGAAAACCCAACCCGCAAAATAACTCAGCCTAAATCCCCCATTCCTTTGCCCATAACCCTCTTAACACCGACTCTTGTTGCCCGCCTAAGGCATTTTGGAACCGTGCGATATATGAGGGATAACATAATTGCTGGGCGACTCGAATCAGTTCAAGCCACTTTTTTTGCCCACTCATCTTCTCCCATTTGTCAGGATAAAAATTGGCGATAATCATCTCACAAGTGAGAATCAATTCCATGGGTGGAATCGTCCAACGGGGAATACTCACCTTTAATTCGTCAAGTCGATCACCTTTAGGTTTATGCCCACCGCCTTCGAGATGAAAAAGAGGCCCGGCTTGATAACGCCCATCGGCTTTGCGGTTAGCCAGATCAATGTGCCAGCGTGATTGCAACTGATTTTCTAAGATATCCAAGGGTTAGATAGAACGCTGATTATCATGATTATCATGATTAACACTGATTAAAAACGGATTAAAAATAAAAATCAGCGCAAATCATGATAATCAGCGTCATCAGCGTTCTATTCAATATTGGCAATGAAAGATCGACTATAACATTTTTCGATTGAGTTAGGTTATTGCATTGTACTTATAATAGGCCTTTGCACCAATCCGATCACTCCCCTGATCCGTTGTACTAATTTTGATGGGGACAAATTCTATAGGCCTTGAGGCATGGATACTGTACGCCCAAGTTTTTGTTTTATTTGGGCATTTTTTCAGTTGCGTACTCACCTTATCAAGATGACTTTTACTACGATAGTCAATCAGTTGTTCTCGAAGTAGCAGACGACTCAAAAAGTCGATTTTTTCGACCATTTCCATTGCTGTTGGAATCTCAGTTGACTTCATTTTCTCATCTCACCATTTTGAATTTTCTTGACAATAAATCTCTCTCCTTCATCTAGTGCCAATCCCTTGTCTTTAAACTCACCAGTCTCAACGCATTTCCAGCAAATATAGTGAGCGCGTGCAAAAGTGTAGGGTAAGGGCAAAGCATCATAAGCTGCAACGGAATATTGCTCCTCTGTAGGCTGATGACATGAATCACAGGCAAAGGAAAATAAGGCCTCTGTATGCCCTTGCCAACGTGACTTGGCTGGCGATAATTTTAAGCCAAATTGCTTATTCAAACACGATACCCGTTCTTTGGCTGTCATATTGCCTAAGTGTTCATCACACAAATTATTTTCCCAGTCATCTAAACTATGACTCCACCATCGTGTCCAACCTTCACTAAAAATACCAGTGTAGTCCAGCTTATCCTTTTTCAAAATGTCAAGCAGTGCCTCAACATCTTCTCCCGTTTTGGCAACACCCAATTGTGCCAGCACGTTATCTTTATCCAGCAAAAGGCCTTGCCTATCTATGACATAGCGCAGAATATCGCGGGCGACTTGATGCGGAGCTTTCAGTTTATCCAGTTCACGTATGGCTTGATAAGCCACTCGCTCTTTTTCTTCAGGTGTCAAGCCAAAAAACAGTGACCACCGTTCGGGCTTGTTCCAGTTTTTAATGAGCTGCTTATAGCCCTTTACCAGCGACAAAATTTGTAAACGGTGGCTACCACCGTTACCGAGTTCTTCTTTAGAAAAACAACGGTCAAATAAATTCTGGGCAGTGAGATTTTCAAAAAAAGCGTTGATATCGTCTTGATGGGACACCAGAATAATAGGGAAATCTTGATTCACGGTTTCCAATGCTTGATCACGCAGTTGTTGTGCTAAAGGCCCCGCTTTATAGCCTAATGATGGTTTGTTGAGGGGATCATTCAGGCAGTAATCCAATGCCACTAAATCTGGTTGAGCAGCCGAGATTTCTTGAGCCAATGCCATTAATTCGCTGGGTTTCTTAAATATTACATTCAAGCCTTGTGGGCCCTGAATTGACATCAAATCAGCAAATCGTTTGTTGGCTTCAATCGCATCAATAAAAATACCTTGGTACATGTTTATATTCCTCTTTAGCTGTGTTTATTCCGTTTATGCCTTTAAAATCAAAATATAAACGCTAAAGACGCTAAAGACGCTATCGATGTTTTCTATCAATCTTTGCGTCTTTTGCGTCTCTTGCGTCTCTTGCGTTTTTCCTCTAAAAATAGATAGATCATTATTGCCAAATTTTGATCGTTAAATCTCGACTCCCAGAAGCTAAAAGACGGCCATCTGGACTGAAAGCGATTGAGTTGACATGATTCTCATGCCCTGCCAGAGTGTGTAGCATTTTACCTTGTTTTCTATCCCAAAACCGGATGGTGTGATCATAGCTGCTGGATGTAATATAGCGGCCGTTTGGGCTGAAAATCACGGAAAGTACCCAATTCTTATGTTGTTTGAAGGTATGCTGTGTTTTGCCGCGCTCGATATCCCAAATTTTGATAGTGGTGTCGGCACTGCCAGATGCCAGCGTTTTGCCGTCTGGGCTAAAAGCGACAGACAACACGTCTTTTTGATGTCCGGTTAAAGTTTGTAATAGCTTGCCTGTGTTGACTTCCCAGAGTTTAATGGTATTATCGGCGCTGCCGGAGGCGAGGCGCGTACCGTCTGGAGAAAAACTAACCGAATTGATGATATTTTGATGGCCTGTCAGCGTGTGTACTATTTTTCCGCTGCTTAATGCCCACAGTTTGACGGTGTTGTTAGCCCCTTCCGCTGCGATAATCTGCCCATTTGGACTTAAGGCCAGTGTGCCAATCCAACTGTCTGTTTCGGTATAGGTTTGTAAGACTTTACCCGTACTCACTTCCCACAATTTAATCGTATTGTCTGCGCTGCCTGATACTAAGAATAATCCATTGAAACTGAAAGCAATAGATAAGACTAAATCTTGATGCCCTTCTAGTGTTTGCAGTAGGTTGCCGGTTTTCACTTCCCACAATTTAATGGTATTATCCCAACTGCCAGAGGCAAGCGATTGCCCGTCTGGACTGAAAGCGAGGCAACCGTCAACGCATATCCCGCCTTGATGGCCTTGTAATGAGCGTATGGCTTGCTTGGGTAACGAGAACGGTTGTTCAATTGGGGGCAAACTGGCATAAGCGGGTTGTTGCAAAAGTGTTAAAAAATGTTCTCTAGCACGTTTTCTTTCTTGTTCAAGCCGTTCACGTTCAAGGGCCGCTTTTCTCAAAACGTCACTTTCAAAAAACGTTTGTTGTTGTAACTGTGCTAAACGCTTTTCAATCTGAGACAGATAGCCTAAACCCCCTCCCGTAACGATTATCACAACAATAGCAAGCGTTATCGTGATGCGTTTAGTGCCCCTCAATAATTTAGGTTTCTGATCCCGTTTATTATCCTGAGGGGAAAACATAACTTGTTCCCATTGCGCCACTTTTTGAGGCCGATCCGTTTCAACAATTTCTAAAGCCCAATCAATGGCTTGTAATAGAGATTGAGATTGAGAATAAGCCTGTTCAGCGATTTGCGTGGCTGGGCGTAATGGATCGGCACTACCTTGTAGCTTAAGGGCCTTGATTCGTTTCAAGGCTTCAATCGGGGTTTGGCCACTGATCGCATGATATAACACGGCCCCTAATGCATAAATATCTGTCCAAGCGCCCTGATTTTCTCCAGAGTGATATTGTTCAAATGCGGTATAGCCGGGATTGCTTGTCTTCAGGCGGTTGTTGTTACGACAAGCCAGTGCATAACGTGCTGTACCGAAATCCAATAAAACGGGATCGTGATCGTTATCACGTAAACGGATATTATTGGGATTGATATTGAGATGCAAAAAACCGGCTTCATGAGCCGTTGTTAAAGCGGATAACAGCGGCGGCAATATTGTCATCAGTTCAGTTTCTGTCAAAGTACCCTGTTTTTTGAGAAGATTGGCAAGGCTTTGTCCCGCTTCATAAGCCATGAGGCAATAAGCGGTGTTATGTTCTTGAAAAACCAGCGAAAGTGACACAATATTGGGATGTTTTAATTGGGTTAAGGCTTGCCCTTCTTGCATAAATTGTTCTAATCCGAATTGGAATAGGGCTTTATTTTTTTGAGAAGGTTGTACCTGCTGATCCGCTAGCCGGAAGGCGAGTTGATTAGGAAAATATTCTTTGATAACAACGAGATGATTTTTTTTCGTGTCTTGTGCAAGATAAGTGATGCCAAAATGACTTTCACCTAAAAGGCTTTGAATACGATAATCATGGAGTTGATAATCAATCGGTAAAGCGTTGCGGTAGTGTGTGGACATGGTTTAATTCCAAGGTGTGAATTGAATGGGGGGGGGTAGGGTGTGTCTGTGGGTGGATTTTGCCTTGTCTTTTTTCGCCTTTGTTCTATTATTATTGTAGAGACGCACTGCGTGCGTCTCCACTGCGTGCGTCTCTACGGCATTCATTATATATATATAGAGGCACGACAGAGACGCACGACTGAGACGCACGCAGTGCGTCTCTACGGTATTTATAGAGGCACGACTGAGACGCACGACTGAGACGCACGCAGTGCGTCTCTACGGTATTTATAGAGGTACGACAGAGACGCACGCAGTGCGTCTCTACGGATCAAATGTGGTAGGCACGAAGCTTGGCACTTTTAAATCAAATCAACAATTTTCTTGCGGGGCCAGTGCGACTCGTAGGGGCCGTTGAGCTTGGCCTAACCGATGTTCAAAGATGCTGGTATAAAACAGAACGCGACGCACGTACTTGCGCGTTTCTGTAAAGGGAATCAGTTCTACCCAGATGTCGGCCGGTACACAACTGTTTTCTTTTAACCAACGTTTAGCACGATGTGGGCCTGCATTGTAGGAGGCTGTTGCCAACATGTGGTTGCCATCGAATTGATCAAGCACTTGCCGTAAATAGCCTGTGCCTAAGCTGATGTTAGTTTCAATATCTAAAATCGCTCGCTTGTTTGCCAAGGGCAAGTCAATTTTTTTGGCGACTAATCGCGCTGTGGCTGGCATAAGCTGCATTAAACCCAGTGCGCCGGCGCTAGAACGTACATCTGTCATAAAGGCACTTTCTTGGCGTACTATGCCGTAAACCCAAGCTAAATCAAGTAGTTGACTGTTGGCACCTGCCGTTAATTCGCTACGAAAAACCAAGGGGAAACGGACATTTAAATCATCATAGTGGCCGGCCTTAGCGGCGGCCATGATGGCCCGATCATGCCATCCCCAACGACTGGCGAGTGCCGCAGCGGCGGCTTGTTGATCGGGTGAACGATCTTTGATGACATAGTGCCATTCCTGCCGTGCTTTGGGAAGCCATTTGTATCCTTCATCAGGGAGTTGGCTTAATTGATAAAATTCATAAGCAATCCTGATATTTTTGTCTTGCATCAATTGCTCTTCCATTTCGCGCGTCAATACAATGTCATCATGCTGCATTTGATAGGCCGCGCCGATCCGATCAGCGGCTAGAAAACCGTAGTAATCACGTTCTTGAGCCAGTTCTTTGTAAAGGCGACGTGATTGGAAATATTTTTGGTTTTGTTCCAAGGCACGAGCAAGCCAATAGCGCCATTGTAGCTTGTTTCGTTCTTCATCAGGCAGTGCGGCAATGAAGTTGATCACAGCCTCCCAATTTTGGGTTTTCAAAGCTAACTTCAGGCGATATTGGTGCGCTTTGTCATTGAGAACGTTTTCATCAAGGGCGGCCAGCCAGTTGAATGCCTGTGGATGATCCCGCTTGGCTGCGGCTATGGCGAGATCACGCTGCATTTCGCCAGTTTGTTGCTCTGAAAACGCATAGCGTTCTTGGAACGTATTCCAATAGTCGTTAGCCTGATCAACTTGTTTTCTCGCTAGGCGTTTAATCCCGTGCAAGATGATTTCACGCGCTATGGAAAAATCGGGTGCTTCAAAGTCAGCAAGGGTTTGCGCCGGATTTTTGTGCATGGTTTGCCAACGTGTTACCCAAATTCTATCGTCAAGATTCAGGTGTTTGGCTAATGCACCCGCTAAGCTGAGTCGCCTTTTTTTCATCGCTAAGCCTATGCGTTCCCAGAGCATTGCGTCATCAATCAGGTTGTTTTGATACAAGTAGTCAAACACGGGATCGCAAGCTTTGGGTTGCGATTGCCCCACTAACCAGAGTTTCTTGGCATCACGAATCGCCATTCGGCTTTTTGATCCCGTCATCAGATGTGCTTGCACATAATAACATTGCAAGCTTGTGGATTTTTGTGGCGTGTAAACCTCTCTAAAGGTGAGCCAATCACCCTTTTTGGCTAATTTTTTTAACCAATCTCGGCGTAATGATTCCCCAAAATAGGTATTGCGGTGTTCTTCTAAAAACCCCTGTATTTCATCAGGGGAAACGTCTTTGAGTTGCGCTTTGAGGGTTCGATAGCGCAAATAATAATAAAGCGGATAGTCTTGCAAACCCAAGGAGAGTTGTTGAAACGTCGTAATGTCTTTGGCTTCAAGCGCCTTAATGGCGCGGCTAAATTGCCACCTGTCAAAGATGAAATCATCACTCGCTTGGACACGGCATAAACCTGTCAAACTGATAAAGATCAGAGTTTTCACAAAAGGGGTGAAACGCCGTTTTTTCATAAATAAAAGCTCCTCTTCAGTTGAATGAAAAATGAGTTAAGTCAAAGTTCATAAGTTCAATTGTATACAAATACAATAAATATAAATTATTTCAAAATTTTTCTTTTCCACAGAGTACCACAGAGTATAATTTCAAGCCTTTATTCAACCTCTCAAAAATATAGTTTGGGTCTAGGGGTTCCAACTTTAGCTTGCAGGGCCCCCAATTCACAACGGCGTGTGTACTCCAAACAAACTAAAGTTGATCTCGCGCAGCGAAGAACGGCGTGTGTATTCCAAACAAGTTTGTACGGAAATGACTTAATTTTGATTTATGATCTGACATAGTATATGCTCATTTTTTTTAAAATCCGTTTAAGTAACGAGCTTCGCTCGCTCATCCGCTATACTTTCAATATAAGTTGCTGTATATCTTATCAATTTTAGATGAGGTTATTTTATGTCATTGATAACTAAAAATATAGTGTTCATGTTAGGCATGATGGCTTTTTTGGCGATTGCGGGTTGTGCAACCACATCCACCCCGACAACCCCGATGATCCCTCAAACGCCTCAGACGGATTGCCCGGCCGATCTTGCTCTTAAGATAGAACCTCAATCGCCTCTTATGAATTGCGATGTTGCTGCTCCCAAACTTTATGGCTACTATAAAGGCGATTGTCAAAATGGCAAGGCACACGGACAGGGTAAAGCGATTGGTAAAGATGCGTATGAAGGTCAATTTATCAATGGTTCGCCCCATGGCCAAGGTGTTTATATGTGGGGAGACGGGAAGTGTTTTACGGGGCAATTCAAACAAGGGGTTCCTCAAATTCCTCATGTTGGTTGTGAGGTTGCCGATCCCCGTCTTCGCGGTACCTATAGTGGAGAATGCCGAGGTGGTAAAGCTTCTAACCGTGGTAAGGCGGTGGGTATAGATACTTATCAAGGGGAATTTCTTGATGGTGTATTGAATGGACAGGGTACTTATGTCTGGCCTAATGGGGATCGTTACATCGGCCAATTTAAACAAGGTGAAGCAGATGGCCGTGGTGTCATGCGGTATGCTGATGGTGAAGAAGAATCTGGACTCTGGCAAAATGGCGAATTGGTTAAATAGCAGAAACCGTCACTCAAAAATGTGCCTGAGTTTCATTCAATCATAAACGGTGTAGATTTGCTTTTTGGAGGATATGATTATGGATAGACCCGGTAGAAGAGGTTCCCGTTTAAATTGGTTTCAAAGACTATTCGGGATTGAACCAAAGCCTCAACCGGAGGCCGTCACGCCACCTCAAGCGGGTGGTTTCCCTACTGATTTAGATTTTAATAATCCAACCATGCTGAAACAACTTCATGAGGCTAAAAAATATCAAAGTATCATTGAAGAATTGGCACGTCGCTATGATTTTCTACCTTCCGTCATTTGTGGCATGGGATCACGCGAATCACATTGGGGGTTAGGACTGACACCACCTGGCCCTGGGGGACGAGGGGATTTTGCACAACGTCGTCCGCGGGGAGAAAGACGCACACCAGAACCCCCTGATGGGGGAGGATATGGACGCGGTTTGCTACAAATTGATTATGATTGGCATGAATTTGCACGCACAGGCAAATGGCAAGTTCCCAAGGAAAATCTTAACTATGGTTGTATCGTACTGGAAAAGGCTCAAAAATTCTTCCAGAAGAAGGGCGTTCATTTAAGCGATGAACAAATGTTACGGGCGATGATCGCGGCCTACAATGGTGGCGCGACGGCTACCATGAATGCTATTAAGGCGGGACAAGATATTGATGCGAATACGACGGGTAAGGATTATTCCAAAGATGTACTCAATCGTAGCGGCTGGTTTCAGTTGCATGGTTGGCGGTAAGGTATTTTTCTCACAAAGTTTGTGACTCCACCGTATCCGTCTTTTTGAGTTTTGTCTGTTTTTTGGGTAGGATACGCCAATCAAGAATAAAAAATGTTAGTCATTGAATTTAAAGCGGTTTGCAAAGATTACCCCCCTCAGCGGGTTCTTGATCATATCGATCTACAGATATTGCCCGGCGAATTTTTTGGTCTTGTGGGTGTCAATGGTGCGGGTAAAACGACTTTGCTCAAGAGTTTGTTGGATTTATGTGAGATTGAAAAAGGCCGTATTGAGTTGTTTGGTATTTCCCATACTGATTGTCATGCACGTACTGAGTTGGCTTTTTTGCCCGAACAATTTGTACCGCCTTATTATTTGACGGGACAAGATTTTTTGAGCTATATGGCCAAATTACATAATGTGATGTTTGAGAAAAATAAAACCATTGAGATTTGTCAAACTTTGGACTTGGCTGTCTCGGCTCTTAAACAACCAGTGCGTGATTATTCTAAAGGTATGGCCCAAAAACTGGGTTTAGCGGCTTGTTTTTTAAGCAATAAGCGTTTATTAGTCTTGGATGAACCTATGAATGGTTTAGATCCCAAGGCACGGGCTTATGTTAAACATTATTTGTTGAATCTCAGAGCAAAAGGGACGACTTTGTTTTTTAGCACCCATTTATTGGCGGATGTTGAGGTATTGTGTGATCGTATGGCGATTTTACATGAGGGGCGCTTGCAGTTTGTGGGTACGCCTACTGAGTGTTGCACAACCTTTGCCACATCGGATATTGAACAGGCATATTTAAAGTGCATTCAATGATCCATTATCTATCCATTATCTATCAGGATAGAACGCTGATAACACATCAGAACACAAAGGGCGAACTGACGTGTTCGCCCTAAAATTTGTTCGCCCTAAAATTTATGAACACCTATATCGTTCAAAAATCAATAATCAAAACTATTCTTGGGTATACACTTGATTGACTTCAATCAAATGGGGAACACCACTGACAAAACGTGCCCAATACAATTGATCACGATAAATAACGCCCTGATTGTCTATAACTAAATGCCCTGTTTGACCTGCCCATTGACGTTGGCTTAATTGTTGTAACTCGGGTACCAAAGTATAAGCATCAATACCTAAAGCGTATAAACGCTTGTATTTTTCCATCTCGCTAGAAGAAAAGTCAAGCAAATTGGCTTGCAACTGTGCCGCCCTCTCATCAGGTGCTAACACCCAAGGCATATCCACAAATATGATCCCTTCGATCTGATTATCATATTCTGGATGGGGTGTACCACTATAGACATGAGATGTACTATAAATGGGCAAACGATCACCGATAATGGCCGTTAAAAAGTTGCGAATTTGCCGTGCCACTTTTGAAGAGGCTACCATAAACACCATGTTTGCATCCTTGACGCTTTGACGTCGGAGTGCTTTAGGAATTGAGGAACCAAAATCATTATCGTAAACATGTTGAGTGGTTATTTGTCCCCCTTGTTTTTCCCACTCGGTTTGAAAAGCGGTCAAGACTCGCTCTCCCCAATTGCCTTCTGGGATCAATACGAATGCTGATTGATATCCATCGGCCCAAGCACGCCTTGCGACTGCTTTAGCCTCATCTTCAGGTGATAAGCCAAATTGATACAAATTGCCAGTGCGGTTTAGTGTTTCTAAGCGATTTAAACCCAGTGTGGGTACTGGCAAATGCGGTTGGCTTTCGGCCAAAATCATGAGCGTGTCTTTTAATAAAGGCCCGACGACAAAATCAACGCCGTCATTGACTAATTTTTGGTACACGTCTAAAACATTCCTATCATCAACGTGATGTAGGGTAACATTGGGGCGATTTTGAGGGGTTGTTTCAACTGCGGCCAAAAATCCTTGTTTAACGGCCTCGGCAAACTTGCTATACTGGCTGTTAGAAGGCGGTAATAACAAAGCAATATGTTGGAGTGGTGGTGTCTGATTCACATTTTGCACCAGAGTCGGCACAATATGTTGTGTGGCAGGATGGTTGGGAAAACGCAGTTTCCAATTATTAATACTTTGCCATAACTGTGCTGGGGGCGAGCTTTTCGTCACCAATGCGAGGGCTATCCAACCTGACAAAATATCATCTTTGTGTTGTACGTGCTTGATTTGGCTCATATTATGAGAAGAAAGACTGCGCCAAAGCTGCTGGTGATTGTCTCTTATCGTGTTTGGGTCGGCGTTCGCCAAGCGATCAATTTCCGTCCATTCCTGTATCGCCTCTTGCAATAAACCTTGAGCGGCCACAGCCTGAGCATGTAACTGCTTGTATTCTATTTGTTGTAGGCTTGATAAGGTAATGGGTTCGATGCTTTGAAGCCGCTTCATGGCTTGGCCGACATGTTGATCGGCTAAATCGATTCGGGTGTAGACGAATTCCAGTGGGATTTCTAACCCAAAACCTTTGCTAACATCAAGCTTTGCTAATTCGGCTTTAGCTTCGGCCAGCATATTGCCTTTGAGAAAAGCATTGATTGCGGATAATTGGTAACTTTGTTGTGTAGGTGGAATACTTTGTGCGGCGATTTGCAGATATTCTTGTGCGGCCGGTTGGTAAGCGCCCTGCATTTCCAATTGTTTCGCCTTATCGGCCGGATGCTTGTCATCATCTGGGATCACAGGGGAATCGCCGCAGCCAGATAACACAGAAAATAAAATGAATAAATAAGTCAAAGTCCGAACAAACATGGTAGTCTCACGTTAGATGGATGGAGGCTTGCATATTATTAGAGAAAAGTGTGTGATGTCAACAGTTATCAGTTATCAGTTATCAGTTATCAGTTATCAGTTATCAGTTATCAGTTATCAGTTATGGTCAAAGTAGAATGAGTTTGCGGTTTTTTACGAGCAAACTTTAGTTTGCGGTTATTTACGTTCAAACTTGAGTTTGCAATTATTTTCGTTCCAAATTTATTTTGCGGTTATTTACGTACAAAATTTATTTTGCGGTTATTTACGTACAAACTTGAGTTTACGATTATTTTCGTTCCAAATTTATTTTGCGGTACGTTCCAAGTTTAAATTTAAATAATAATGTTGGGCCAAACTTTTAAAAGGCCCTCTTTTTTTAAATTAACGATTTGCCATTAAACATTTCACGCAGCAAAAGTTTTTGCGCGCAAAAAAATAAAATGGCTATTTAGTGATAAAGGAGAATTGTGTGATTTTAACAACATTAGAAGGTGTTCCTGGCAAAACTATTGTGGAACATTATGGTTTAGTGCAGGGTAGTACCATTCGCGCTAAACATATTGGTAAAGATATTATGGCGGGCTTTAAAAATATTGTGGGCGGCGAACTGAAGGGCTACACAGAGTTATTGCAAGATTCTCGTAAAGAAGCCATTGAGCGCATGGTTCAACAAGCAGAAGAATTGGAGGCTAATGCGGTCGTCAATATTCGATTTGCGACTTCTTCAGTGGCTCAAGGTGCCGCGGAATTGTTTGCTTATGGAACAGCCGTTAAGGTGGAATAACGATGGATATTTTACTGCAAATTATCATTCCTCTTGTTTTACTGATCCTTGGCTACTTATCGGGGAGTTACTTAGAAAAACGACATTATCAAAGTATCCGAGAGCGGGAACGTAAAACGCTTCATGTCCCTCTTGTGACTTTTGGGGCTAAGCAAACGCTACCCGAGACGCATGAGGCCCAATTGTTTGTTGGGACTGTGGTCATTTCGATTGACTATTTTAAGAAAATATCGGCCATGTTAAGAAATTTGGTGGGGGGTCGAATAAGGGTATATGAAAGCTTGTTGGATCGGGGACGTAGAGAGGCACTGTTACGGATGAAAGAAGACGCGATGGCGTGGGGTGCCACTCAAGTGCTGAATGTGCGGTTAGAAACGGCCACGATTGGCGGTCGTTCAGGTGGTAGCACTGATCCCGGTTCTGTTGAAGTGATTGCGTATGGCACAGGAATCCGCTAGATGTTAACATCAATATTATCTAAGTATAAACAACCCAAAAAAGTGCCTGAAGGTAATGTGAGTGATCACCATCCATTAACCAATTTTGCCTATTTATTGGGCACAGTGCTCATTGTGAGTCTGCTGATTTTATGGACGCTCGGATTGTTCGCTCAATGGGTAGCAACTCAAATCAGCCCTGAAACGGAGAGTCAAATCGGTGAGATGTTGCTTCCTATGGTGTTATCTGAGGAAGAAGAAATTGTGGATGACAAACGTCTCCAATACCTTGAGGAACTTTTAGCGTCTTTACCTCAATCTGGTGAAAGCACTCGTTTGCCCCTAACGCTTCATTTAGTCGAGAGTGAGGTTATCAATGCGGCCATTTCAGTCGGGGGACATGTTTTTATTCATACAGCACTACTCGAATTCGTCAAATCAGAAAACGAATTAGCTTTGATATTGGGGCATGAATTAGGCCATTTTCAAACCTACGATCCGGTCAAAAGTTTAGGCCGTTCACTGGTTTTTATCGTCGGTTTCATGGCCGTCGGCTTTGGCACGTCGGAAAGCGGTGGTATACCGGATATTGTTTCAATGGCAGGAGACTTGACTCAACTGAGTTACAGTAGAAATCAAGAACGGGCTGCTGATCATTATGCTTTGTATCGAATCATTAACCGCTATGGACATGGAGGGCACAGCCTGGATTTCTTTGATAAACTTGGAGAAGAGGAAAAGGAACAAGAGATATTACGCTTATCCCAATATTTCTCAACGCATCCTCTGAGTGAGGATCGAATAAAGTATCTTAAAGAAGTAGCCGACGAAAAGGGATGGGATATGGAAGGCGAGCTAACACCACTACCAAAATGGATCGAATGTCCCAATATGGAGCCCTGCGACTTGGAAGAAGAGGAAGGGGATAAAGGAAAGGAGTAATTAACTTATTACCACCTATAGATTTTCAGGTCAATAATTTCACAAGGGCTTACGCTACGGTATGCCCCTACAATACGATTTGATGTAAGCCCTTGCGTGTTCGCCCTTATAATTGAGTACAGCGGATCGGGGGATTGATCGGATTGATGTGGGGGTAATTTTTTGTTATAGAGAATAATTGCACAAGTCTTTCCACAGAGCTGTTCTGTGCCATTTTAGTCTCAATATACCATCGCATCAATCCGTTCAATCCCCAGATCAGTTGTACTTATGCTTAGCGATAGTTAATTGAGTACAACGGATTTGCGGATTAAACGGATTTTTTCCTGATATTATTGAATTTTTTGCGTACAAAAGCTTTTGCCTCTAAATCCGTAATGTTATGATAATCCTTCCATTTTTCATTCCCCATTGCCTCTGCCAAGTATCTACGATTTAAAACCCGCTTTTCAAAATCTATTGCGCCCTCTTTGCGGCCGTCTTGCACATTGGGGTATTACGGCTAATCAGGTGACTCTCGCGGCCGTGTTGTTATCGCTGGGTATGGGCGCTGCTATCGTGTGGCAACCCCACACGGCGTGGATTTTATTGTTTTTACCCCTTGTATTGTTTGTGCGTATGGGGCTCAATGCCATTGATGGTTTGTTAGCCCGTGAACATGATATGCAAACGTCGCTAGGTGCGATACTGAATATTTAATCCCGTTAGTCTTCTTAAATTGGTGTAATCTTGTTTAGGATTCGTGATCAACATGAAACTTTTGCAAAACTCTAACGTCAAACCATAAATCAATAACTTACGAGTATCTAATGGCATGGCATGGCATGGCATGGCATGGCATGGCATGGCATGTCAGTCATTGATTTACTGTTTATGCAATAAGTTTTGTAAGAGGTTTTTGAGACAAAGATTGTTTAGATAATCAACACAAGATAATTTGTTACGCTATTTTTTTCCTCAATCAATATTTAATTGAAATATGTCTTCATCAACTTTTACTCAAATCTTATTCGGCTCCCTTTTAGATAGCCCTGCCATCGTAGAAGTCACGGCGCGGGTGCTAGAAAAAGCGATGCCGATTATTAGAGAACATTTTACGTTCACTGCTGATGAAATCAGCCGTGCCTATCAAGAAAGTTGTCGCTATAGTTTTGTGGCAATCAGTATAGGGCTTGACGCGCCAGATTCGCTCTTGAAAAAGGTGCGCTATCCTAAAATCACTCGTGAGTTTGCTAAACAAATCGAAGAGAATTACTTCAAACCCTTTAGCGAACAAAATGAGGTACAAAGCGCCAGCTTTGTCAAACCGCTCCAAAAATGGGCCAAGAAAACCGATAAATTATTTGAAATCAAGGAGATAACGGAGGATGATTTATCGGAACTCATTGGACATAGAAAAAACTTGGCCATCAGCGATTTAATCTTGGCGCAAATGGCGCAGATTGAACCTGTTGATGAGACTTTGGCGGCATTTTTACGCTTTAATAGCTTATTAGGCGATAGCGTTTTATTTTTCTTTCGGGAACAGTTTCGCAAAGATGCGCGGATTCGTGCCACGCAAATGGCTTTACAACAAGAACATCTGTGTATTGATGTGAAAAATATTCAGGCTACTCTTGATGATTTGAAAAGCACCCAAAAAAAATACCCTTTCCTGAGTGAAATCGCACAGCAAGTACAACATTTAGAAGACTGGCAAGTTCAGCATGAACAATTACTCGGTTTTCAAAATCGTTTTGCGGATCAGTTGGATGAGGTGTTGGATTGGGCAGGGGATGTTTATACCAGCCTAAATGGAATTCAAGAGGATGTCGCGGAAACGAAAAAAGCGGTTGTTAAAACTTATGATTTAGCGGCAGAAATTAACCGTAAGTTGGATGAATTTTTCACAACTCAACCGCAAGAGCTTTCTGCTCAAAGAACTCATAATGAAAGACTCCGAAAGGAACAAGAGGCTAATTGTCAAGCAGAAGAAAAACAACAAATCAAAAACGACGACGAAGACGAAGAATATTGGCAACTGGCTTGTGAAGCAAAAGAAAAAATTTTTTACCAAAACTATTTATTAACAGGCAGCAATACGGTAAAAAAAAATGAGGCTAAAAGACGGCTACTATTACGCCTTTCTCCCTTAAATCCACTCGACTATTTACGCTTATTATGGTGGGTGTTAGTCATGCCTCAAAATTTAAAAGCTTATCGGGAAATCTTTAGTGAATGGGATGACGAGTATATAAACAAATGGCTAATCAGTACGTTAGTATGGTTGCCCTTATTAATAGCAACATTAGCATTAGGATTAGAAATGCTTCCACTCCCACTCACAGCCGATGCATTGATGCAGATGCACAATTTAGGATTAGCATTGGGATTTAAATGGTCAGTACCCCCAACAGAGGTTAAGTTGTCACAGGTTTACTTACTGATTAGCATTATGTTAGGCCTTTTTGGGTTTGTTGCAACTTTGGTGATATCTCCATTTCCTAGGGAAGATTGGTTGTTGTTATTTTGGATATTTGTGATGGCTATTACAACGGTTATCATGATAAATGACATAGCAATAAGCATAGTAATTAGCATGGCAGTCTGCATGATAACCGCTATGGTGATTGGTTTGGAACCGCCTCTGGAGGGGTCATCCTACGCAGCAATTTGGGTGGCGTTTGGCGTAGTGATTGGTGTCGTGATCGATGTGGCGTTTGATATGGCAGTCGGTATAGTCTTTTTTGTGGTAGTTAGCATAATGAGCGGCGTGATATTCGTTGTAACATATATCATATTGGCTATCCTTGGTATTCATCATAATAGGAAGATATGGCTATTATTACTCACGATTACAGATGTTATGATAGGGAATATAGCAACATTCATGGCTAGTAGCGTATGGGTTGGGATAGCAATTACTGTGGCAGTTCCCGTGGTTGTATTTGGAGTAATGATTGGTATGTATACCATAGGTATTGTCGTAAAAAATAGTTTAAAAACAGGCACACCTTCTTGGATAGGGCGCCTTGCCTTCTTCCTCTTAGTAACATCTCATATGTTTTTGATTTATTACTGCTTTTTGGGGGGATGGCGGTTGTTTGTTTAAATAATTGAGTACAGCTAATTACGAGGTTAAACGAATTAAAAACCCTCTTTTTACTTGGTTAAATTCGCTTATCCCCGTAATTAGCTGTACTTATGATTGGCGGTGGTTTGTTTGTTAATCCTGACATTGGGTGCTTTGTTTAAATAATTGTCTTCCACAGGATTAAGCTGAGTACAACAGATTTGCAGATTAAACCGATTTTTTCAGGTTTTTACTCATATCCAAGCTATGTTCCGATTATGTTTGAGGAATATTAATGATGAAGGAATATAAAATGACAACACAAGAACAAACCTATCAACAACTGATATTAGATGGTATTCAAACGCTGCCACCCAATGCTTTAGCAGAAGTGGTTGATTTTGTTTATTTTATTCGTAAAAAATGTCTGCAACCCAAACGTTTTGCAGAAGAACGCTATGAAACCTTGCTTCAAACAGAATTACAAACATTAAGTCATCAGGAACAAACACACTTAGAACAAGAATTTGCCGATTATGAAAAACGATACCCCCTACGAATAACCAATTAATTTGTGATAGACACAATGGCACTCATTTTACGCCTTGAAAAACGTAAAATGGGTAAAAAAGCAAAATCGCTATTTCAATCAACAGAAGCTGGTGAAACGTTTATTTATATACCGAGCATGGTTTTTGCTGAAATATTTTATCTTTCTGAAAAGAATAGAATAAAAGCATCCCTTGACAATGTGGAAAGCTATTTGAGGCAATATCCCCATTTCAAAGAATATCCACTCATTTTTTCAGTGATTAAAACGAGCGCGAAAATCAATGATATTCCTGAACTACATGATAGATTGATTACAGGTACAGCCTTATCACTGAACTTGCCATTGATTACAAATGATCCAATCATTGAAGCTTCCGCATTTGTGCAAACGATATGGTAGTCAGCTCAAAGAACTTTTAAAAAAAATGTCTATAGATTTTCAGATATTTAATTTCAAAAGCCCAATTTTGATTTCACCAAGTTGAGCCAAAATATTTGTTATCAATTGCACCGCAATTGGTGATTGCTGATTGAGTACAGCAGATCAGGGGATTGAACGGATTGGTGCATGAGGTGTTTTGAGTTATCGTTCGTAAACTTTTTGATTCAGATAATTAACTTGATTAAATTTCACATTAATCCGAGCAATCCCCGGAGCCACAGTACTAGACTCTTTTATAAAGATATCAAAGGCTTGTACTGATTTCCTGAAAGCCAATGAATGAAAAGAGCCTTCTCACCAATCCGTTCAATCCCCTGATCCGCTGTACTACAAGCAACCAACGACGACACCCTGTCCACTGCGGTTCCAAAGTAATGATATATGATATGAGTATGCTTAATACCAGTGGCTATCATCTATATTGAGTTTGGCGTGTTTGATTTCTTTTTCAAGCAAGTTGAGTAAAATTTGACCTTCAAATGGGAAAGTTTCGGATATTAATCGATCCTCACCCGTCTCGCATTTCAAATCAACCTCAATACCGCCTTCAACATGAGCTACGGCATCTAACTCGTTAATTTCAATTGACTGAACTTGGCTTTTGACTTGCTCATAGTGAGTCTTTTCTGCCTTTGATTGAATCCTAGACGGGGGATGTTTTACCAAATAATTTAACAGTGCTTGGTTAAGCCAACCAATGGCTATTGTCGGGTTGACTGGTTTATTGATGGCTACCACACGAAAACCATAACCGAGTGCTTTTGCTTTGGCTTGTAAGTTTTTTATCCTCTCCTGTTCATCGGAGGAAATAGGTAGCACAGTAATATCAAAGATAACGCTTTTTTCTTGATTTTTTACAAAAACGTCACAAATTATATTACCCAGTTTATAGTTTTTGTGAACAGAAAAACCCTCTTTTTTCCGATAGGTTTCTTTAATTTCTTCAATTTTGGCGTTATGCAAGGCTTTAATGAAGTAATTCTCAAATTTTTTGTTCATAACAGTCACAACGATGTGTCCAACCATAACCTTCTATCCAATTAAATCAATAGAACGCAGATTATCAATGAGCATAAATCAGGGTTAATCATGACAGGTAAATTTGAGCAATCGCTTCAAGGCAAAATAGGTGATATGATGAAGCGCTAATTCTACTTCTTAAGTACTGAAGCACAAATAAACAGGTATTTAACGGCAAAGGGCAACCACAAGGGCTTGCCCCTACATGGCAATTAAAATACCTGAAAATTTATGGTTCAGTACTTATCATGATTTTTCAACGTTCGAGGTAAAAATTTTGGCGTACAAAAACTTTTGCCTCGAAATTTTTAATTAGATAAATATTATGACACGATTTCCATTTTTCCATTGCCTATGCCAAGTATCTACGATTTAAAACCCGCTTTTCAAAATCTATTACGCCCCCTTTGCCGCCGTCTTGCACATTGGGGTATCACGGCTAATCAGGTGACTATCGCTGCTGTGTTGTTATCGCTAGGTATGGGGGCTGCTATTGTGTGGCAACCCCACACGGCGTGGATTTTATTGTTTTTACCCCTCATCTTATTTGTGCGTATGGGGCTCAATGCCATTGATGGCTTGTTAGCCCGTGAACGATATGCAAACACCGCTAGGTGCGATACTCAATGAATTGGGCGACGTGGTTGCCGATGCCGGTTTGTATTTACCCTTTGCCCTATTGCAGGGTGTTATGCCTTCTTTAGTTGTCATCCTGGTATTGTTAGCCATCGTCAGCGAAATGACAGGGGTGATTGGAGTGCAAATCGGTGCCAGCCGTCGCTATGACGGCCCCTTTGGTAAAAGCGATAGGGCCTTTGCCTTTGGCATCATTGCCTTATTACTCGGTTTAGGGATATCGGCAGACGTTTGGCTCAATATCGTTCTTGAAATCATGATCGCTTTCTCAATTCTCACGATTTTCAACCGCGCCTACCAAGCTTTGAAAGAGGTTAAATAATCATGTTTGAATGGCACATCAAATCCTCTCTGCTCTGGGCAAGTGCTGGGATTATATTATTATTAATCCTTGGCACAATCATCATTGCTTTTTTGACTCATCGTTATCCGGCGAAAGACTTTAGCGAACTACGCGCACGTTTACGCTCATGGTGGTGGATGGCGGGGATATTTATCCTTGCCATGCTCATCGATCCCGTTATCTCATTGGTTTTATTTGGCTTTTTAAGTTTTCTCGCCCTCAAAGAATATCTCTCGTTAATTCCCACTCGTCGTGCTGATCGGCGTGTCTTATTTTGGGCTTATCTCGCCATCCCTGTGCAATATTATTGGATAGGCATCGCTTGGTATGGCGTATTTATCATTTTTATTCCCATCTACATGTTCCTCTTATTGCCCATTCGGATGATTTTGATTGGTGAAACAGAGGGATTTTTACGGGCCGCGGGCACATTACACTGGGGCTTGATGACAACCGTATTTTGTTTAAGTCATGCCGCTTATTTCTTAGCCTTGCCTGAACAAGGTAATCCCATCGCAGGCGGTGCAGGGCTCTTATTATTTCTCGTTTTTCTCACCGAATTTAATGATATCTCGCAATACGTCTGGGGCAAATTGTTCGGCAAACATAAAATCATACCCAAAGTGAGCCCCAATAAAACTTGGGAAGGATTTCTAGGGGGATTGGTAACAACGACATTATTAGCCGCTTTAGTTGCCCCCTGGTTGACCCCTTTGATTTTGTGGCAATCCGTATTTGCAGGTGTTTTAATCGCATCAGCCGGTTTTTTTTGGCGATGTCAGCATTTCAGCCCTGAAACGAGATTTAGCGATTAAAGACAGCGGCAGTTTATTGCCAGGGCATGGCGGCATTTTAGATCGGGTTGATAGTTTGACTTACACCGCACCCTTGTTTTTTCATTTTGTTTATTATTTGCATTATTGAAGCCGGATGGTGGGCAACAAAAACACGTTATCCACCCTACATCGCATTGTTGTTTTGTCAAATTAAAAAATCCGTTGCTTCGCTGAACTTCGTTTCGGAAAGAAGCTGTACTATCAGCGGGATGGTGGGCAACCGGTTGCCCACCCGATGTCGCATCCTTGTCTTTTCATTTTGTGTCTTATTAGATTAATAGAGCAGAATGGTTTTTTTATTAAATACCTATCTTATAATTGATAATTGATAATTAATAATTGGCATGTTACGTTGGCTATTTTTTGCATTGGTGGTACGTCCACTTATTTTGATTGTAATTGGCTTGAATATTCGTCACCGTGAGCGTTTGCCTCACGAGGGGCCCGCGATAATCGTTGCTAATCACAACAGTCATCTTGACACACTGGTATTGATGAGCCTTTTTCCCCTAAAGCGTTTATCGCAAATTCATCCTGTCGCGGCGGCCGATTATTTTTTGCGTAATCGTCTCTTAGCCTGGTTTGCTCTGCGTATCATTGGCATTATTCCCATCGCACGAAAAATGCAAGCCCATAAGGATCCCTATGAAGCCGCTTACACCGCTTTGTCAGAAGGCAAAATTTTAGTTTTATTTCCTGAAGGAAGTCGAGGTGAGCCTGAACTCATGAGCCAATTTAAAAATGGCATTGCCCGATTAGCCAAAAACTGCGCTGATGTGCCCGTGATACCCATTTTTTTACATGGATTAGGAAAATCGCTTCCAAAAGGGGAAAGTATTTTAGTGCCCTTTTTTTGTGATGTGTTTGTTGGTAAAACCCTAACATGGGAAGGGGATAAAAAACGATATATGCAAAAATTGGATAGTGCAATGCTTGATTTAGAAAATGAAGAACAGTTTGCACTGTGGGAATAAGATTTTTTGATTAACTAATAATAAATTATTAATTTATTGCTTTATCGCTCTCACGGATTTTTTTCAACATTGAAAGGGCGAAGAGCCCTTGTTTTTTATAGCATGTTTGTAATCGCATTAGACTGATGAAATGCGTTATTCATTATTCGCAACTGCACAAGTTGCGAATTTTTTGACAAAAAGACTTGCCAACCGATATTAAATCATTTATGATACGCGCCCTCACTGACAAGAGAATCAACCTCAGTGCTTAATGACTAGGCGCGTTGTCATGATGTCAATTGATCATTTTAAGATCAAAAACCCTTTTTAGGATTTTTCATTTTCAGTTGTCACTTGACATACTCATTCTACATGGTAGAATGTGCGCCTCTCAAAAACAAAACGCGGGAATAGCTCAGTTGGTAGAGCGCAACCTTGCCAAGGTTGAGGTCGCGAGTTCGAGTCTCGTTTCCCGCTCCAAATTCTTATATTCGATCAAATCACCGGCTGGATGGCAGAATGGTTATGCAGCGGTTTGCAAAACCGTGGATGTCGGTTCAATTCCGGCTCCAGCCTCCATAAGCACACTTTAACAAACACAGTGGGTGCAATTGCACTTACACAATAAATGCCTGGGTGGCGGAATTTGGTAGACGCAAGGGACTTAAATTAATTTGAGCACTTAAAGCGAAATCTTTAGGTGAATGGAGTCTAATTCGGTGAAACCTTTAACATGGCAACGCCGAGCTAAGCTCAACTCGATATCGATATATATAATAATTGAAGAGTTGAGAAAGTGTAGAGGCCATACGGCTCCTGCCTGACTAAATTACAAGCTAATTTAAAGGCAAAGACAGGGTCCAGACCCCAAACACATTTTTGTTTATTGTTTAAACAATAGATTAATAATAATGTGGCAGCGAAAGTTGTAGTGGGTAAGAAAATCCCTCGATGGTGACATCGTACCGGTTCGAGTCCGGTCCCGGGTACCATTCTAATTAATTAATGAATGGACACACAAACATAACTTGAAGTTATGAGTTGTTTGTTGGTTTTATAAGTGATAATAAAGATTGATGATAAACATCATTCCCCATTCCCCATTCCCCATTTTCAAATCCCCATTCGCCGCTAAAATGTTTATACATCAACACATTAGCCGCGAACCCATTTTTGATTAAGAGTGATAGATTACTATGTACACAGCACACTTTGGGCTGAATGCTGCACCCTTTTCTATCACCCCTGATCCACATTACCTCTATCTCAGTGGCCGCCATCGTGAAGCTTTAGCACATTTATTATATGGTGTTAACGAAGGCCCAGGGTTTGTCTTGCTCACCGGTGAAGTCGGTACAGGCAAAACCACACTCTGTCGTAGTCTAATTGAACAATTATCCGAAACGGTTGATGTCGCCTTATTGCTCAACCCCCGCCTCAGCTCTATGGAATTGTTGGCGGCCTTGTTCGATGAATTGAGAATTCACTACGAGCCAGACTATACCCTCAAAGATTTTATTGATACCCTCAGTAGCTACTTACTCACCGCGCATACCGTCCAGCGTCGCACCGTACTTATCCTTGATGAAGCACAAAATCTCAGCGAAGAAGTTTTAGAGCAAGTACGCTTATTAACCAATCTGGAAACCTCAAGCCAAAAACTCTTGCAAATTATTCTGGTCGGTCAACCAGAATTAAATAAGCTGCTCAAACAAAATAATCTTCGCCAATTAGCACAACGCATAACGGCGCGATATCACCTCTTGCCCCTGTCTTTAAAAGATACCCAAGCTTATATCAATCATCGCTTAGCCATCAGTGGCGCTAAAACCCCCTTATTTACTGATGCCGCCATGCGCCTGATTTATCGTCATTCCGGTGGCGTTCCTCGCTTGATCAATATTTTATCTGACCGGGCCTTATTAGGTGGATACGTTAAGGGTAAAAATCAGATTGATACCCAGATTGTTCGCAAAGGGGTACAAGAAGTCCGTGGCGAAAATAATCTCGGTGAACGTCGTTCACCACTAGGCTGGGTGGTTGCGATGTTGACAATCATTTTACTCGCTGGTGGATTGATGTGGTGGTTCTCAGAATCCGACATCGCTTTTTTCAACCAAACCATATTCTCCAATGGCTTGTCTTTGTCATCTGACACAGAGGCAGCCCCTGAAAACCGCCTTCTTGAAAAGCCTCCTGACAGTCTACCGGTAAACCTTCCCCCACCGGCTCCCCCCAATTTATTAGACTTATTACCCCAAAACACAACGGAATCGGCCTTTGTCAGCCTATTTAGCCGTTGGGAGCTAGACTACACCAGTTTAGTTGGTGATAAAGCTTGTCAACGGGCCGAAACACGAGGATTAACCTGTCTGTTCAGAACAGGAAATTGGAAAGACATGCGCCGCTTCAATCGCCCAGCTGTGATTGAATTAGTCACCGAGGAAGCGAAACAATATCTAGTCGTGGTCACCCGCTTACAAAATAATGTAGCCACTCTAGCTTTGTCAGGACAAACATTTGAATTTCCCGTTGAAACAATCAATGAATATTGGCTAGGCCAATTTTTAGTACTTTGGCAACCGCCAACATTACCAGTGCCTGCCCTTCAAGTCGGCATTAGCAACGAATCCGTTATTTGGATAAGAAAACTTTTAGATGAGATTGAAGGATTACGCGGCGAACCGCATACCTTATCACCGCTATTTGATTATGCGTTAAGACGACGAGTTATCGCGTTTCAACGCCAACAAAAATTGGATCAAGATGGTATTGTCGGAGAACGAACGCTGTTAGCGTTACAAGCGTTAGCCGGCCGTGGGCCACGGCTTTTTGATTTGTGAACAAAAAGTTATCGTTTTGGATAAGTACAGCTAATTACGGGGATAAACGAATTTAGCCATAGAGGGCTTTTAATTCGTTTATCCGCCCGTCATTAGCTACGCTTAACAAAGTTGTACTAAGCGTATCCGTTGTACATAAGAAGTACAGCTAATTACGGGGATAAACGAATTTAAGCATAGAGGGCTTTTAATTCGATTATCAAACCGTAATTAGCTACGCTTAACAAAGTTGTACTAAGCGTATCCCTTCTACTCAATTAATTAAACAAACCACCCCCAATCATAAGAAGTACAGCTAATTACGGTTTGATAAGCGAATTGAATCCTAAAAAAAGAGGAATTAAATTCGTTTAGCACCAAAATTAGCGAAGCTTCACTTCGTTGTACTCAGCTTAATCCGTTGTACATAAGAAGTACAGCTAATTACGGGGATAAACGAATTTAAGCATAGAGGGCTTTTAATTCGTTTATCGGCCCGTCATTAGCGAAGCTTCACTTCGTTGTACTCAGCTTAATCCGTTGTACTCAATTAATTAAACAAACCCCCCCCAATCATAAGAAGTACAGCTAATTACGGTTTGATAAGCGAATTGAACCTGAGAAGGAATTTAAATTCGTTTAGCACCAAAATTAGCGAAGCTTCACTTCGTTTCGTTGTACTCAGCTTAATCCGTTGTACTCAATTGTTTAAACTCGCTTTTCAACAATCCGTTTATTCCCCAAATCCATTATACTTTTATATTTGTTTGCATTTTTGCTGTAATGTTATAAAATAAATTAATATTTACTAATTTAGTAATTAAAATTAATAATAAATAATTCATCAATTCAACTTCAGAGGTGTCAATAGGACTATGCTTTTTACACGTATTGAAAAAATCAAGTTGCCAGAAAGAGCAGAAGAGGGTAAAGGTTTTACGGTTGTTATGGTTGTTAACGGTGAAGCGCCCTTCGTTCAACTCATTGTTCGCCACAATGGCGGTTGGGAATGGATTGTCAAAGGCCAGTATGTGACTGATGAAGGACAAGGCAGTTATCGTTTTGACGTGCCCCCTGAAGCTTATCATGATGGGATCGCCTATTTACAAATCGAAGGCTGTCGTGTTGCTGATATTCATGCCTCGCGTCCAGAAAATTGGATCAAAACGTTCCGCGAAATCCAGATCGTAGGCAACCCCAGTTCTCAATCGGCCCAACAATCGGCCCAACAATCGGCCCAACAATCGCAACCAAAGCATTTTCCAAAACCCTCTGTGACTTTGGGAGAGTCTAACCAGCCAGTGATCTATTTCGGTATTCACAAGCACATGCACCAGCCTTATTACAATGCCACCGAGATGGATTACTGGGATGGTGAAAAGGATAGTATTTTTGGTCAACGGGGAGGCCCTTATACCCATTTTATTGCCGCAGCCGTGCATCAATATATTGAAGGTGGATTAGCTCATGCTGGCTTATCAACAAGCTGGTCAGGTTCCTTGATTGAACAACTTCATCGTTGCAATGAAACAGGGCGAGGGCAAGGTGCTTTTGGTAACTGGCATCATGCACTCCGTGATCTGGCTGGGGCGAAAACCGCATTGGGCAATCCCCGTGTTGATTTTAGCGCCTTCGGCTTTTTTCATCCGCTCATGCCACTGATTCCAGCGCGTGATATTGTCGGCCAAATTGAATGGCATCGTCGTATTATTCGAGACACCTTTGGCGTCGAAGCCAGTGATGTCATGTTTCCACCGGAAACGGCTTTTCAGCCTCACATGATTCCTGCCCTGAAACAAGCCGGTGTGAAGGCCATCCTCTATGATTCCATTCACCACTTCCGTGCGTGTCAAGATTACCCTTATGCAGGTAGTAGCGAAGGGATGCTGCCGCCCAATCCGGCTGATCAGATCAACCCACCCGTTAATGATTGGCTGCACTTGCAGAACATCTGGGCACCTAGCCAGATTTCGCCGCAATTATTAAAACCCTGCATACTGTACTACACTGATCATCAAGGAAAAGAGCATGATATCATCGGTGTACCGGCAGAACGCTACTTGGGTAATGAAGATGCGCGTGGCGGCTATGGGGCTTTACAATATGAGATGGTAATGGGGCAAATTCACGAACAGCTTCGCAAAACTAACAACTATGATCCCAAACATCCGCCCTTTTTCGTACTCCATTCAGACGGCGATAATTATGGTGGCGGGGCAGATAGCTACTATACTTGTAATATGGCCGGCTTAGTCAACATGTGCCAAACCGATTCCCGTTTTCAACTGACTACGATCAAAGATTACCTGCAACGCTTCCCCGTTGATCCCAAAAATCGGGTTCATGTTGAAGCAGGTTCATGGGCAGGAGCCGATAATGGCGATCCGCAGTTTACGAAATGGTTTTCATGGGCAGAAAAAGACTATTCACCTGATTTGAACAGCTGGGCCGTTTTAACCGCATTACAAAATGTCGTTTATTCCCTTGAAGATGCCGGCCAAGAATCAGGAATGATAGAGGCCTTGAAACGATTGCTCTATACGGCCGAAACCAGTTGTTATTGGTATTGGACAGGGCAAGACGTATGGGATGCACAAGTCACCAATGCCGCCAATAAAGCAATAGACATGGCACAAGGCGCGATAGATAACCTATTGCGATCAAATCGCGATAAAACCGGCCCAACCATTTTCGTTCCTTGGGTACGCCCAGCGAATCCAGGCGGGAAAGATTGGGGACAAGGTGGACTAGCAGAAGCAGCCCATGAAGCGACTTTTCGCACCTTAGTCCACGATATATCAGGCCTCAAAAAGGTGACACTACACTATCATGATGGCAAAAGCGGTTCCAAAAAACAGATTGAAATGCAAAACAACGGCCCTTATCCCTCACGTATCAATCCCTCAATCATTGCAACCCAATATCAAGTGATCCTACCAGCGGGTACAGGTAATATTCAGTACTTTGTAGAAGCCAGCGATATGCGAGGAAATGTGGCTTATAGCCCCGTCGGACGAATTCATATTGCGTAGGAACAAAAAACGTTTTGTATTTATTGTTCCCGCCCCTGAATTTTAAATAAAATGTAGGGTGGGCAAGTGTTTTTTTGCCCACCTTAAATTAAAAAAAAAATGTAGAGTGAGCAAGTGTTTTTGTTCCAGTGATGGAAAACCAGGAAAAATTAAAAAGGAGAACCTTAAATGTTCAAACACTTATGGACAGGCCTCTTATTGATTGTAATGGCACAAGCCATTCAGGCAGCGGCATCAACGCCTCAAGTCGTCGCGACAATCAAACCCATTCACGCCCTAGTCAGTGGCATAATGAAAGGTATAGAAACCCCATATTTATTATTACCCGGTGGAGAATCACCCCATCGTTATAGTTTACATCCCTCACAAGTCAGGCGATTACATGCCGCCACGCTAGTGATATGGGTAGGGCCTACCGTAGAAAGCTTTTTAGAAAAAACCTTGACAACACTGAGCAACCAAACCCAGATTTTGCGTTTAATTGACATACCAGGTTTAACCCGATTGAAAGTACGCAAAGGCAAGGTTTGGGAAACCCATCATTATCATGCCGATGCTGATCATCACACTGATTTTGAGATCGATCCCCATATTTGGCTATCACCTGAAAACGCCAAAATCCTAGTACAAACGATAGCCCAAACCCTGATAAAAAGGGATACCAACAATGCCGAACGCTACACCGCAAACGCCACTCGTCTGGTTAAACAACTTGAACAACTTGATCAGGATTTAAAGCAAGAATTATCGGCCGTCAAAGGCATACCCTTTTTAGTCTTCCACGATGCCTATCAGTATTTTGAACAGCATTATGGACTGAAAGCAATCGGTGCTGTCAGCTTATCCTCAGAAATCCGTCCAAGTGTAAAACGTTTATATCAATTAAAGAGACAGCTAAAAAGGCAAAAAGTCCGGTGCGTTTTCAGTGAACCCCAATTTGAATCGGCCCTAGTGGATACCCTCATAGAAAACCGTTCTGCACAGCGCGCTGTACTCGATCCATTAGGGGCAGAATTACCAGCTGAAACAAAGAGTTACTTTACCCTGTTACGCAATATGGCTGACTCCATTAAGGAGTGTTTGCAGACGGGTAATTAATAATTAATCTTTGCCTCTCTTACATTATTTATCTCACGCTTTTCGCTGCGGCGCAAAGGCGCTAAGTTATTATTTATACTTAGCGTCTTAGCGGCTTTGCGTGAGCAATATAAATCGAAACAACACCAAAAGCGAATCATCGCACAACACCAAAAGCGAATCATCGCACAACACTAAAAGCGAATCATCGCACAACACTGCACGCGGGCACAATTTAAACTTTTAGCTTTTAGTTTCGCACAAGGATGACGTATAAAGGCAAATCGATAAAAATCTTAAAACGCTAAGGCCCCGTAAGGGTTGAATATGAATAGCCCCAGGTGGCAACCTGGGGTTGCCAAAAAATAAAGACACGGCCGAACTGGGCCCATTAGATGTTCAGATTATGAAAACGGATGAACTCAACCAACGTAATTCTGTGCTAGATTTAATGATAGCATTCGATTATCTTCAATCGTTTTCATTAGACACACTTGAAGAAACCGTCATGAGGCTTGTGGAAAACAGTGAAGGTCAAATTTCCACAAAAAGTGCTTTAGAAGTCGCATCCCATGTTGCAACGAACTTATTTGCCCCAATTTATGCCCAAATCAATCCAACAACATTAGGGAGTAATCAACGCTCAGTACAAATTGCTCGCAAATATGGCGAAAGATTAAATCGGGGTAATTTACAAGCTAATGCCTTGGATTTGCTTGTGATAGGTTATCCCTCACATAGCTTTGTCATTGATAGACAAGAGGCCAGAGAAAAATTGTTTGAAGTTGTGCAAAACGCTTCCAAAATGGAAGAAAGATTGGCAGAATATCTTCGTCAACGTTATGAATTACAAGAACAAACTGTCGTCATTAATCTCACTCAAAAGGTTATAACTGACTCAACATAAGATAAAGGATGGCAACCATGAAAGACTCTTTTTTCACCAGAATGTACAAAATACGCCAAGGAAATCTCGTCAAGCGCCTCCCTTGGTATAAGGAAAAGAGAAAAAAACGAACGCCCATTCGTGAACCGTTTGATATCCGCGAAAGCGTGACAAAAAACATCAACCCCTTCTGATATTTAGTACAACTGATCTGGGGATTGATCGGATTGGGGCAAAGGCCTATTGATTTTTAGCGTTTCCCATAAAAATGTTCCTAAAAATCACAGATTAAAACGCACAACTTACAATAGATAGGCCTTTGCCCCAATCCGCTCAATCCCCTGATCCGTTGTACTCTATACCCACAATTCATCAGGAAACAAAATGAAAAATCGCTTGTTAAACATGATGTTATACAGCCTTATCGCTGTTCACCCTGGCATTTCCGTCGCCGCATCCCAAACCCTTGCCCAATCGACAACCGCTCCTCAAAGAGGTATTCAACCCACGCTTGTGCCAGATAATGCTCACCCCCCATTAGATATCGACATTCAATATCGCCACCGTCGCAACAATACCGACGACTTCAAAAGACTCAATGACGGCGACACCTTATACTCCGGTGATCACTATCAAATTATTTTCACCCCCACCTCAACCACCTATGTGTATATTTTCCAAAAAGGCTCTTCTGGCAACCTCTACCAGTTGTTTCCGATGACTCAGTTTAATGACGTCGTCGTCAACAACTTTAACCCCGCGCAACCGGATACCCCTTATTTTATCCCCGCGCAAGACAAATCCTTTTATTTGGACGAGCGCATGGGTGAAGAGAAGATTTACATCATCGCCACTCGCCAACCGGATAAACAACTTGAGAACCAATATCAACAAGTGCTGATTGCACGGCGTGGGCGTAGTGCTGCCCATGTTCAATGGGCCCAATCCCGTTTGCAAAACGCAATACAAATGCGGGATCCGGGGGGCATCATCACGCACTCCCCCCATAATCCGCCACCCAAGATGGATGAACACGCTTTTTCTCAGATTTGGCAAAGATTAGAAATCTGTGAAGGGTGTGTCAATACACTCACATTTCGTCATCGCTAGACACTCGGAAAATAATCATCCAAAACTAGCAACCCCAGCTTGCACCCTTATCGTTATATATAAGTCAAAATACAATTAATTAAAATTAAAATGTAGGGTGGGTAGAGCGGAGCGAAACCCACCGAAACCTCCGCAAATGGTGGGTTTAACGAAACCGGCCTTCGGATATCGAAGCACGTAAATGGTGGGAAAATGGTGGGTTTAGCTTCGCTGGCCTGCGGCTCGCGCAGCGCAGCGAAGCTCTACCCACCCTACAAAAGACTATATTTTAATTTTTCACAATCCCTAAACAGGAGAAAACGAATATGAACTATTCAACTCTCACTTTAAAACGCTGGCTTATCCATAGCCTATTGATATTATTCACTTTTGGCAGTCTATCGGCTGCTGATTTACCCTCACAACGTGATCCAGGTGGTATCGTCTCCCACTCCGTTTCGAGTTCGCATGGACTACAGATACTGTCATCGTACACCGGCAGCTATGCGCTCCTAATCGGTCAAAGCCAATACACCAAAAAATGGTCAAATTTGGAGAGCATCCCTAGCGAATTGGATCAAGTTGAAAAAGTGTTGATAAAACAAGGCTTTAAAGTCGAAAAATCCCTGAATCTCAATGCCGATCAATTACGCACTCGCTTTAGAACCTGTTCAAAATCTTTTATATGTGTTAAAATCAAAAAATAGACTAAAATAATCAATAATTAAGGAATAACTTATGAGAAAAATTTACCCCAGCGATATTAGTCGAGAAGAATTTGAGAA